>ERZ1740072.8-NODE-8-length-230215-cov-9.268700_pt1 | contig 230215 bp, 199 predicted proteins | sample MGYA00581733_ERZ1740072 | MGnify/ENA primary metagenome ERZ1740072 (study PRJEB43018, sample SAMN04849741) | marine metagenome | isolation source: floating plastic debris | place: Pacific Ocean | collected 2008-08-30 | study: EMG produced TPA metagenomics assembly...
TTGACCCGGCATGGGCTAAGCCAGAACTGGCGGATACTTGGAACCAGCTACGGGAGCTGCGGGATGAGGTAAATCAGGTGCTGGAACAGGCCCGCTCTGCTAAGGATATTGGTTCATCTTTGCAAGCGAAAGCGCTGATCTATGTGGCCGATACTCAGCTCAGGGAGCAGCTTAAGGCAATGAACCCAAGTGATGCGGTGGCGGCTGGCTCTAGCCATGTGGATGAGGTGCGGTATCTGCTGCTGGTGTCCCAGGTGGAGATCCTAGATAGTCCTGATGGTCTAAAGGATATTAAGTATCGCAGTGAGTCGGATGCCTTTGGTATTGGCATTGTGGATGCCGATGGGAAAAAGTGCGATCGCTGCTGGAATTACTCCACCCATGTGGGCGAGTCAGCAGCGCATGAAACCATTTGCGAACGGTGTGTAGACGCGTTAGATGGGAAGTTCTAAGGTAGCTCGATCCGTTTGTCCGGTGACGTGTTCACTTTACAGAAGATAAGGCCAGATTCCCCTGTTTGAACAAAAATTCAAGCAGGGGAACAAGCGCTTAGCAAAGTCTCAGCCATAGGCGACTTAAGACTATCAAAAAGAAGAAAACAGGCTTAGACCGCCATATCAAACAAGAGAATTTCAGCATCGTCTGACTGTCCTGCTATGGTTAGCAGCTCAGCGTCTGTAACTGACGCCCCGTCACCCGTATTTAAGAGCTGTTCATTGAGTGAAACATGGCCGCGTACAACCTGAATCCAGACAATACGACCGGTCGAAAGTTTGTGTTCAACCGTCTCTTTGCTTGTCAAGCGAGCCGCATAGAGATTCACATCCTGGTGAATAGTTACCGACCCGTCACGGCCGTCTGAAGACCCCACCAGGCGAAGCTTACCCTGCTTTTCTTCAGGACTAAAGTAGGTTTGCTCATAGCCAGGCTCTATCCCATGTTCTTTTGGCAGTACCCAAATCTGGAGAAAGTGGACAGGATTCTCTTTTGAAGCGTTGTACTCACTGTGGCTAATGCCGGTACCGGCAGACATGCGCTGCACGTCTCCAGGACGCATAACGGAGCCGTTGCCAATGCTGTCTTTGTGTTCTAGGGCTCCATCAACAACGTAAGAAATGATCTCCATGTCGCGATGGCTGTGGGTAGGAAAGCCCTGACCTGGGTCAACCTGATCTTCGTTGATGACGCGAAGATTGCCAAATCCCATGTGAGCCGGGTCGTAGTAGCTGCCAAAAGAGAACGTGTGGCGACTGTTGAGCCAACCAAAGTTGGCATTACCTCGCTCGGATGCGGAACGAACGGTGATCATAGGTTTACCTCCCGTTGAATCTGTTGGGTGGAACTGTTCTAATTATGAAATGCAATCAAAATAATGACAATAGCCAATTAAAATGATGCATTGTCTTAAAATAAGCAACAATAGAGTTGTTCCAAAATCCGATAGAAACAGAACCCGCCGCGATGGATAAGTTTGCCGCCATGGACGCCTTTGTCCGAGTCGTCGAAGCCAATGGATTTGCTGCAGCCGCTCGAGACATGGGCGTGTCGCGCTCGGCGGTTAATAAGCTCGTGATTACACTAGAAACGGAATTGGGCGTACGTCTACTGCAGCGCAGCACCCGAAAGGTGACACCCACAGCAACGGGAACTGCATTTTACGAGCGCTGTTTAGCCATTTTGGCCGACCTTAAAGAGGCTGAACTGGCTGTCTCCCAGAGTCAGGCTCAGCCCATCGGACCGCTGCGGATCAACGCTCCTATGACCTTTGGGACTCGATATCTAGGCTCTATACTGGCTGAATTTATGGGGCAATATCCGTCCGTGCAGATTCAGCTAACGCTAGAAGATCGGTTTATCGACCCGCTGGCAGAGGGGTTTGATCTGACACTGCGGATTGCTCAGCCAGGGGCAACATCACCGCAGCTAGTGGTCCATGAGCTAGCAATGCTGCCATGTCTGCTGTGTGCGGCTCCCAACTATTTGGAACATCACGGGCACCCCCAAACGGCTCAAGATTTAAAGAACTACAGCTGCTTGACCTATGGTGAACTCACCGGTCGTCACGAGTGGCTATTAGAGAACACAACAGAAACCATTCGGATATCTATTCAAGGAACCCTGTGTTCTAATAACGGCGAAGTGCTACGAGACGCCGCCGTCCAGGGTTTAGGAATTGTGTTGCTGCCTCAGTTTATCGTTCAGGAATGTCTGCAACAGGGACGTTTGCAAGAAATTGCCATAGATGCAAAACCTCAGTCTCTCTCTCTGTGCGTGATGTATCCGAGTAACCGACATCTGTCTACCAAAGTGCAGCTACTGACAGCATTTTTACAAAACCGTCTGGCAGCGTTGGGTGAGTAGCTATCCTTTAGGAAACAAAATTGATTAGGTTCTACTGCTGGACGCACAGGCATTCCATGGAACATCTCCCCTGAATTAATTTTTGGACAATCCTTATCCCTTAGCGAGCCGCTCACAGACAAACTCTTCCATCTCTTCGTAGAGAAACTGCAGTTTGAGACCTGATTCAATATCAAAGGCACGACTGCTCAGGTCCATCAGCTCGGTTACCCGGTTGGTGATGATCTCGCTTGAGCCATAGAGGGTATCTGGCGCTACGCCGCCGCGACGTCCGGCCTCTAGAAAAGTAGCTTCTAAATCGTCGCGCAGATAGGCTGAATCGATAATGCCGTTGGGAAAACTCACTGCCAGATACGCCCGGCACTCTAGCTCCATACGATCGATATTGCTCTCTAACATGACCGAGTAGCCGTCCCGGTCGACAATAGCTGCGACTTCAGGGGTGTTTTCGGCAGGCAGCACCTGCGCGATCGCAGGCACGATACCCACGCTCAAGAGACCGACGGAAAGCAGAAACGACTTCATGGGAAAACGAAGATTTACAGCAGCATACGGGGGAGGACTTAACCAGATAATATATCTTTACACTGATGAAACCACGGATTTTGCCGGTTTTTTAGAGTGTTCTTTAGATTGTCTTAATGTACTGCTCTATCCATGCAATTTACGCCTCCCCAAAGTCCAGAGACTCCGATCCACCCCATTTTTGATCGTCCCTGGTACCGCCGTTTTGAAGCCTGGCTGGGCAGCGCTTCGCCTTTGGGCAATGCGCCCATTTTCCCCACCAGCACCTTTCCCTGGGCTACCCAGCTAGAAAACAATTGGACCGTCATTCGTCAGGAGCTTGACCAAATCCTGAGCGACGTTAGCGCGCTGCCCAGCTTTCAAGACATTATGCCCCGTCAAAACCGCATCAGTCCTGACAACAAGTGGAAAACCTATTACTTTTGCGCCTTTGGCTTTGTTGCCACCCAAAACTGTCAGCAGTGCCCCCAGACCTGGGCCTTGCTTAAAGATATTCCAGGGTTAAAGGTGGCGTTCTTCTCTATCCTGGCACCGGGCAAGCATATTCCTGAGCACCGGGGCAAACACAAGGGGCTCATTCGCTATCATCTGGGGCTGCGGGTCCCAGAACCCAAGGAAGCGTGCCGCATTCGCATCGACAATACTATTACTCACTGGGAAGAAGGCAAAAGTCTGATTTTTGATGACACCTATTACCACGAGGTATGGAACGAGACCGATGGCTACCGGGTGGTCTTGTTCCTAGATATTGAGCGTCCGTTTAATGGGCCGCTGTCTTGGGTTAATGCTGGTGTATCGCGCCTGCTGACGCTGTCACCCCAGGTAAAGCAGGCCAAAGAAAACTACGAAACGTTTGGCCAGTAGGGATGTTCTATGGAACGTCCCCACATCCTGCCACCCCTACCACCAGCGCACGGCCAGCATTGACGCTTCAGGAATATCGTCTTCAGCAGGCCATTCTACGGGCTTGTAGGTGCCAAAAATATGATCCCACCAGTCTACGCCCAGGCCAAAGTTATGGTTCCACATACCGTACTTATGGTGAACGTAGTGGACAGGCATCGTCATCCAAAGGCACTTGCGAGGATTTTCGTGCTGGAGCTGATGAGCGTAGGCTGAAAACGCGGCATAGAATAGCGCACCGCTGGCCCAGCCCAAACCAACAAGAAGGGAAAATATAAAGGGAATCGCCATTGCGATCGCGCTACCCAGCACGTAGTCACGAAACTCCCACAGCACGCCTTGGCCCTCATTCCGGCGATGGTGGTCGCGGTGACGCTTGCCGATTTTAGGCGACACATGCATCAGCCGATGCAGCCAGTACTCTACAAAACTGGCAAACACAAAGGCCGCCACAAAGCTAACGGCAAAAATAACGGACTGAGACATCAATCGCTCCGAAGAAATACAAGGGTAAACGCAGGTCCGAGCCAATAAGCCCGCTGCTTCATCTTATTATTGTGAAATATTTTTGCGAACACAAGACGGATTGTAAAGTAGCCCATGTCCCAGCTCCCTCAACTGACCCTCTCTGTGTTTGCAAAAGCCGCCCAGTGGCAACAGCGAGCGTTTACCCGGCAGCTTCCCCAGGTCCAAAAAATCCAGGCCCAGTTTCTACAGAAGCTAATCAAAGAGCAGCGCCATACGGTTTTAGGCCAGGCGCTCCGGCTAGACCAGGTTGACACCGTCACAGACTTTCGCCAGCAGGTCCCCCAGTGGAGCTATGACGGCTATGCTCCTTACTTTGAACGGGCCGCAGCTGGAGAAGCCCGAGTCGTATCGCCGCAGCCCGTTCAGGTTTTTAATATGAGCAGCGGCTCTACCGGCAGTCGCAAACTGGTCCCTATTACTAAACGGGTACGTCAGACCCGAGCCTATGCCAATCAGGTGGCCATGGGCTATGCCTTTGAGCAGGCGCAGGTCAAAGGGCACGCCGTCGGCCAGCTGCTGCTAACAACGCTGATTACACCTCTTGGCACCACACAAACAGGCAATATTACCTACGGTCACGTCAGCGGTAACCAGCTGCGCAGCACGCCGGCCTTTGTCTTTAAGCAACTGTTTGTCCAGCCCTATGAGGCCCTCTTGGTGAGCGATACCGCCGCTCGCAACTATGTTTGTCTGCTATTTGGATTGCAGCAGGAGCAGTTGACCTATTTAGCCGCAAATTTTCCGTTGATTATGCTGCAGCTATGTGCCTATCTAGAACGCTTTGGGCCCGATCTGATAGACGATATAGGGCGAGGGGAGATCTCTCAGACAGTCGCGCTAGAACCCGCCCTACGACAGCAGCTCCAGACGCGGCTATCGCCCCAGCCCCAGCGCGCTAAACAGCTACAAACGTTGTTAGCGCGTCACGGGCGACTGTTGCCGCGTCACGTCTGGCCTCACCTGGCATTTCTAATCACGGCTCGAGGCGGTCCGTCTGATTTTTACTTTGAGCGGTTTGGCGAATACTTTGGTGACATTCCTATTTTTGGCGGTACCTACTCTGCGTCAGAGGCTGTCTTTGGCAGCTGCCATCGCCTGAGTCAAGATGGCGCAGTTCTAGCGTTAAAGACTAACTTCTTTGAATTTGTTGCCCCCGATCAGTGGGACAAGGACAGTCCTAAAACGCTGCTGCCTCAGCAGCTTGAGGTGGGAGAATATTATCGAGTGTTGGTCACTAATTACTCAGGTTTCTGTCGTTATGATATCGGTGACGTGCTGCAGGTGGTGGATATGCATCGCGGTGTTCCGGTGATTGTCTTTCGCTACCGTCAGGGGGGCACACTGTCAGCTATTTCGGAGAAGACCACAGAGCATCACGTATCTCAGGTAATGGCCGATCTGCAACGAGAGCTGCCCGTTGAGGACTTTTGCGTTACTCTCTCAGAATCTCTAGTGGACCCTTACTATGTGCTCAATATTGAACTAACAACCCCAGAGCATCTGTCCGATCCGAAAGATATTTTGCAAGCGTTTGACCACCGGATGCGACAGGTCAATGAGTCTTACGGATTTAAACGAGAGAAAAATGACATTACCGCACCGCAGCTTAATATTCTGGCCCCCGGCAGTTTTAAGCAACTGCGGCAGCGGCGGCTAAAGCCTGGTGTGTCTGACGATGCTCAGGTAAAGCTGTCCCACATTAGCTGCGATCGCACTCTCCTGGAGGGCATCACCATCACTCATCAAATACGTTAGCCCGTGCAAATAACGGCTGTACGTTCCCTATGCTGGGTCATCTTTCTCAAGGCAGCTATGACAGAATCAAATTTGGCTCGGTTTATCTAAGTAATTTGTATTCTCATTCTATAGTTGGAATAGGTCCCAGGGTGAGTCCTAATAGGTTATCTTCCAAAAGTCTATTCAGGGCAAAAAATGTCTATTGTTTAGAACAATCTAAACCAGGGTTACTTTACCATCGGCATCAACTCTAATCATGATTTTGCCCTAGTCAAAAATCAATTGATTTCTCGATTTTCGCTAGTCATCTTTCTATGAAGAGGATGAAAAAATCATTAGAAACCTCTTAATTAACAGAATGTTTAAATAGCATTTATTATTTAAAGAATCCTCTTGATTTTCTGCAATATCAAAAATATTTTATAAACTATTTTCTATAAGCAGCATTGCTTTAGAGCAGATATGGCATCTACTAAAGAAGACGTCATTTACAAATAAATATGTAGAAAATATTCCTAAAATGCTTAATTAGCTCTGATCGTCAGTCAACAATTGAGCATAGTTAGCAACTTATACAGGTTTTCAAAAGACCTTCATAGCAGCCTATATAGCAGAAATATTTCCGTTTAAGAATTTCCATAGGCCTCCAAAAAAAGCAGATTTTCAAAAGTTAGTTCAGCTATTTTGTCTTTTTTTGTGGCGTTATTCAGCGGCTAATCATCATTTTTAGTCCGCTGTATCAGGAGTAATACCCCCCTATATTTTCAGCGAGTTGGTGTTCCAAATCAAACATTGAAATATATCCATGCGAATAGCTTTTTTAGTTAAAAACTTTCCAATTTTGTCAGAAACCTTCATCCTGAACCAGGTAACAGGACTACTCGATCGGGGCCATGAAGTTGATATCTATACGCAGAATCTTTGTGACTGGAACCAGGTTCATCCAGACGTTAATCACTATCGTCTGTGGGAACGAACCTACACCATGGCAACAGTTCCCAAAAACTATCTTTGGCGCATGCTTTGGGGGTTATGGCTGGCCGCGATCCATTTCCCCAAAGCACCTCGGCTGATCGCCAGATCGTTAAATATCTTCGTCTATGGCCAGCAAGCCCTCAATCTGTGGCTGCTGTACACCGCCACATCCCTATTACAGCACCCTAAACAGCCCAACACTTACGATATTATTCACTGCCAGTTTGGGACCCAAAGCTATCAAGGCATGGCGTTTAAGCGACTGTTGTCGCCCACTCCTAAACTTCTAGTGATGTTTCGAGGCTTTGATATTAGCTACTATGTTCAGCAAAATGGCCCCACCGTTTACAAACGGCCCTTTGCCCATACAGACTATTGTCTAGCCAACTGTAACTTCTTCCGAAAGCGTGTCATTGAGCTAGGCTGGCCAGCCGATAAAATTGACGTCCATTTTTCCGGCCTGGATGTGAGCAAATTTGGCCTGAGGCTGCGTCAGCTTATCCCTGGAGACTCCATCCACATGGCGACAACAGGTCGCCTGGTGGAGAAAAAAGGCATCGAATATGCCATTCGCGCCGTTGCTCAAGTGGCACAACAGTATCCCAACCTCACCTACTCGATTATTGGCGATGGTCCACTGCGAGATCGTCTAAAAGCCCTTATCCATGAGCTCAAGGCGGAGTCGTATATTCATCTACTGGGATGGAAGAATGAGGCTGAAATCATTCAGATTTTAGACCAGTGTCACCTTTTTATGGCCCCCAGCGTCACTGCCAAGGATGGGAATCAAGATGCCCCTATCAACGTTCTCAAAGAAGCTATGGCCATGGGGTTACCGGTCATCAGTACCCGCCATGGAGGCATTCCCGAACTGGTGGAAGACGGCGTGTCTGGCTATCTGGTCCCTGAACGAGATGTGGATGCATTGGTTGAAAAACTCAACAGTCTGCTCGCCCATCCAGAACATTGGGGAGCCATGGGACAGGCCGGACGCTCTTTTGTGGAGCGTTATTATGATCTGCATTATCTCAACGATCTTTTGGTGCGACGCTATGAGGCGCTGCTAGGCAATAGCGTCGCATTAGAAGAAAATCTGCCCCAGGTAGCCTGTAGCTCGCCATAGCCTAATTGTAGAGGCGTTTCATAGAGCATGGAACTCCTCTACAAAGACAATTTCTGGATGCTATAGAATTCCTCTCTCTCTGTCCTATTTACCGACTTATACCGACTTATACCGACTTATTATGACTGCCCCCAACGTTACTCTCATTGTTGTACCCAGGGAACGGTTTAGCTACGCGCAAACGTCTCTCAATAGCTTATATGACCATACACAGCTTCCCTTTAAGCTCATCTACGTGGATGGAAATTCTCCTAAGGGTTTACAACAGTTTTTAAAACAACAGTCTGAGGAAAGAGGGTTTAAGCTCGTACGCACTAACCAGTATCTCTACCCTAATCAAGCCAGAAATATTGGACTGCACCACGCGGATACTGAATATATTGTTTTTGTGGATAACGATGTTGTCGTTTCCCCTGGCTGGCTAACGGCATTGGTTAACTGTGCAGACGAGACGGGCGCAGCGGTAGTCGGTCCCCTCATGTGTCAGCATGAACCCATTCACCAGGAAATTCATTTTGCCGGTGGAGAATCCCATGTATGGACGGATAAGCTGGGTCGCAGGCGTCTACGGGAAAAAATGCGTCATCAGGGCAAACAGGTGGCAGACCTGCAGCATCAGCTTAAACGTGAACCCACAGAACTGGCAGAATTTCACTGTGTCTTAGTGAGACGGTCTATCTTTGATGAGATTGGTGGTCTTGACGAAGCCATGCTCAATACCAAAGAGCATCTGGATTTTTGCATGACTGTACAAGCACTGGGCAAGCGTGTCTATTTTGAACCGGCTGCCGTGGTGACCTATGTGCCTGGTCGTCCCCAGCAGCTAGCGGATGTTCACTATTACATGCTGCGCTGGAGCAATGCCTGGACCCTTAACAGTCTTAATCATCTACGAGAAAAGTGGAATTTAGTCGAAGATGCCTACTTCACATCAAAATATAAAAAACTCGGCTGGCGACGCTACGGTACATTAACCAAACCCATTACCCGCAGGCTAACCTTTGGCATTGGCAGCCATCGGCTAGCTCCTGTGATCAGTAAGTTGGAACATCAGCTAAATCGATATTTGACCAACCGTCACCAAAACCTCACGTCTAAGGGTAAATAGGCAGCGACAGTCTGCTTTAGAAGGGAGTGTACTGAATCGAAAAGTATAGACCGCTGTCTTGCAGCCCTTCGTCATCGGTGTCTAAATCTACCAGGGGAATCCCCCAGTCGAGACGGGCAGATAAGTTATCGCTTTGCTGCCAGAGTAGGCCAAAGCCCGTACCGATCAACGTATCTGGTCCGGGGTTGTTACCATCGTGGTTCCAGACGGTTCCCATATCAATAAAGGGGGTCACCTGGAGCACACCGTCTAGTTCAGGAATTGTGGCTACAGGCCAGCGTAGCTCAGCTGAGAGCAGCGCTCCATTGTCTCGGCGCAGGGCATCCTGCCGATAGCCGCGAATACTTTGCGCCCCTCCCAGACTAAACTCTTCTTGTGATAGCAGGTCGTCACCCGTCAGCTGGATATCTCCGCGCAAAAAGAAAAGACGGTTGTTGTTACCCAACCGCTTGACCCACTGCCCCTGACCGCGCCATGAGAAAAATCGACTGTCGGGAGCATCGTCGTTGATGGTGGCATCTAGCAGATCTAGACCGAGGTTAAACTGCGATCGCAGCGCCAGCACATGGGTCTGACTACGCTGGGTTAATTCTTGCGAAAATCGCAGGGCGCTGATGCGAGTGCGGCCATTGTCATCGGCTCCAGGCGACAGGGGAAAGGGACCAATGTCATCTAACCCCAGCCGGGTCTGACTAGACTGATGGGATAGCGCCACCCCCAAAGCCGCGGATTGGGTAGGTGTTTCAACCAACGGATGACGATAGCCCAAATCATAGTAAACACTGTCAGATGAGATATCGAGCACCTCAAATTCTGAAGCGATCACACGGCTGTCAGAATAGCCTGCGGCAAATCGCAGGGTGTCATTATTGGGACTCACCGGTAGCGTATAGCTAAAGTCGATACCGTCACTGCCTTCGGTGTGTTTATAATCTAGCCGGATGCGATCGCCAATCCCAAAAAGATTGCCCTCATTGACGCCAAGGGTCACCTGGGTGCCGCCAATATTGGGCGACCGGCTGTTGGCTAAACCTGTATTGACATCAAACGAATCGGCCTCCACCACATCGATCACCAGCAAACTGGTTCCCTGCTCCACCCCGGCCTGCAGATCGGCAGAAACGGTTTCAATCAGCGGATCTAGCTGGAGACGCTGGAGACCTGATAGCAGCGTCTCCACATTGAGGGGAGGCTGAGCCACTAAACCGACTCGGCTACGAATATAGTCTGGGTTCAAGCGTTGAGTACCATTGACAACGATGGACTCCAACTCTCCTTCTATGACTTGAATCACGACAATGTCATCCACCAGGGTCTGAGGGGGGATCAACGCCCCCGAGGTCAGATATCCGGCCTCTACATAGCGCTCAGTAATGGCTGACCGTAGCTGCAACAGATCGCTAAAGTTCACCTGACGGTCGCGGTAGGGGGTAAGTAAATCAGCTAAGTCCGTCTCGTTAAAAACGGTGCTGCCAACCACCCTAACCTCGGCCACATAAAAGGTAGCATCCCCCTCACCCAGACCGTCCTGCAGCGGTTGAGACCGCTCGGGAGACAGCAGCTCCTCCGGTGAGGGAAGCGGCGGCAGCAGCTCCTCGGGAAGCGTATCCTCCGGAATCGTTTCTGGAGGTAATGACTCTAGGGTCCTTTCCTCTGGCAGAGCAGTCCCCGGCGGCACCTGGGCCAAGAGTTCTGCTGCCGCCCCGACGGTTGGGTAGAGTAGCAAACAGCTGCACGGCCCCAAGCCGAGCAGTCGTTTAGCCCACAAGGAATTGTCTATCAGTGCCATCATCTAAGCGCTACACGGCAATATAGGTATCTACTAGCAGCCTAAGGCGGCCCCCGGCTATTTACCTAAAACTGAGGGCAGGATTTATAGCACATACGAGTGTTTACCCATACGATCCGCCATCTAGAGTACCGCTTATACCGATAATCTAAAGAAGCGACGTTTGCTCACAGCCTCTATGCCAGTCCCGTTGTTGACCCTTAAGGACATTGATAAAGTTTATCAAAATGGCACGGTGGCCCTGCAGGGCACCAATTTAGCAGTGCAGCCAGGGGAATTTCTGAGTCTGGTGGGTCCCTCAGGCTGTGGCAAAAGTACTGTATTACGTTTGGTTGCAGGGCTAGGTTCTCCCACCCAAGGCCATCTTCTCTGGCAGCGTCCAACCGACCAGAAAAATCTAGCGTTTGTATTTCAAGATCCGGCTTTGATGCCCTGGGCCAATGTTGTAGACAATATCCATCTGCCCTTAAAGCTCAAAGGTCAGTCCCGTCGAGCGGTTCGAGCCCAAATTCAAACGGCCATTCATACCGTTGCTCTAAATGGCTGTGAAAAAAGCTACCCCCGTCAGCTCTCAGGGGGTATGAAAATGCGAGTTTCCATTGCTCGTGCGCTGGTTACTGAACCCCAGGTTCTGCTAATGGATGAACCCTTTGGAGCCCTAGATGAAATGACCCGCAGCCGATTGAATAGTGACCTGCTGCATCTATGGAAGGACAACCGCTGGACGGTGCTGTTTGTTACCCACAATATTTACGAAGCGGTTTATCTTTCAACACGGGTGGTAGTGATGGCAGCTCACCCTGGACGCATAGTCGCCGATATCCCCATCAAAGCGGACTACCCCAGAACAGAGTCTTTTCGCACCTCGTCACAGTTTAATCACCATTGTCGAGAGATTATGACAGCGCTGTCGGGTTCCGAACCGCAGACATCAGCTCATGGATAAATCAGTGATATCCATAAGACCGTCAAAATCGGTATGGACCTGGCTTGCCCCCACCCTGGTAGGGCTGGCTGCTGTGGTGGGCTGGGATCTTTTTGTTCGAGTTACTCATACGCCCCCCTATCTGTTGCCGGGGCCGGGGCTGGTAGTCAAAACTCTGATAGAAGAATGGGGAGATTTATTTCCATCGCTGCTGGTAACCGTTCAGATTACGGTGATCGCCTTTGTGGCCGCTGCCATATCTGGCTTGGTCATTGCAGTGTTGTTTGCTCAAAGTAAGTGGGTAGAGCGCAGCTTTTTCCCCTATGCGGTGATTTTGCAAACTACGCCTATTGTTGCGATCGCACCCCTGATCATTATTTGGCTGCAAAACAACACTTTTATGGCCCTGGTGGTCTGCGCCTGGATTGTTGCCTTTTTTCCCATTGTTTCTAACACTACCTTAGGTCTTAACAGCGCCGACCATACGCTACACAACCTGTTTGAAATTTATGGTGCATCCCGCTGGCAAACCCTAATATATTTACGGCTTCCCAGCGCCCTACCCTACTTTTTAAGCGGGCTGCGCATTAGCGGTGGGCTGGCTTTGATTGGAGCCGTAGTGGCTGAATTTGTGGCCGGGACAGGGGGCACTCGCTCTGGCATTGCCTATCAGATTTTGATTTCTAGTTTTAATTTACAAATTCCTCGCATGTTTGCCGCCTTGCTGATGACAACGGCGCTGGGGGTAGCCATTTTTGTCGGACTGACGGTATTGTCGGATCGACTCCTTGACCACTGGCATGAGAGCGCCGTCAGACGAGAGAATTAAACCATGTCTGGATTTCTCACAGTTCCCGATTCAACCCACTACTGGCTAACCAACGGGCGCGTTCCCCAGTGTTTACTAGATGTGTCCCTAGAGCCCATTCAGTCACTACAGGCATTTCCTCACCAAGAAGACCTAGTGGCGGTGGATATGGAGATCAAAGCAGGTGCGATCGCGCGGATCGCTCCCCCTAACACAGTTGATTTAGACGACAAACCGACCGTAGACCTGGCTCAAGGACTGATCTGGCCGTGCTTTGTAGACATGCACACCCATCTAGACAAAGGCCACATCTGGCCGCGCTGTCCCAACCCTGACGGCACCTTTGCAGGGGCCTTGGAAACCGTGCGTAACGACCACAGTAACTGGCAGGCCGACGAACTTTACCATCGCATGGAGTTTGGCCTCAGGTGTAGCTACGCCCATGGCACCCAGGCCATTCGTACCCATCTCGACAGCTTTGGGCCTTTGGGAAACATCAATTTCACCGTCTTCAACGAACTGCGCCAGCAGTGGCAAGGTCGCCTAAATCTGCAGGCCGTATGCCTCGTATCGTTGGATTATTTTCTGACACCAGAAGCAGACTCCCTTGCCCAGACTGTAGCTAAATTTGGCGGTGTGCTGGGGGGGGTCGCCTATATGAACAAAGACATTACAGCCCAGCTCGATCGAGTCTTTACCCTGGCAAAACGCTACGGCCTCGACCTTGATTTTCACACCGATGAAAGTCTAGACCCCGCCGACATCACCCTGCGCCATGTCGCCAAAGCAGCCCTACGCCACGATTTCCAGGGGGCTATTACCTGCGGTCACTGCTGCAGTCTGTCGGTACAGACACCTGAGGTGGTAGAAGCAACGTTAGCGCTGGTTAGAGCCGCCAATATCGGTATCGTCAGCCTGCCCATGTGTAATCTCTATCTGCAGGATCGCCAGCCCGAACAAACGCCCCGGTATCGAGGCGTTACTATTCTCCACGAGCTACACCAGCAGGAGATCCCAGTCGCCTTAGCCAGCGACAACTGCCGCGATCCGTTCTTTGCCTATGGCGACCACGATGGCCTAGACGTGTTTAAGCAATCAGTCCGCATTGGGCACCTGGATCGCCCCTTTGACCACTGGCCTCAAAGTATCACTCGCCGTCCCGCCCAGCTCATGGGTTTAGACATAGGTACCTTAGCGCCAGAAAGCCCGGCTGATTTGATCTGCTTCAAGGCTCGCACCTTGAATGAACTCATCGCCAGAAATCAAGAGAATCGAGTCGTCCTTCGTCAGGGGAAACAAATCGACACCACCCTCCCCGACTATAGCGAGCTAGATCGATGGGTACAGTAAGTTTCTGATGGACGGATTCCAGATACAGTCTGCATAAAACTCGTAGCTGGAACAATCTTGACTACAGCCCTGCTCTTTCCCATAGATGAGGAAGACGCTATCAAAAAAGTATTGGAACAATAACTTGCTTCACAAGCACCCAGACGCCCCCTCGCTAAGTTATGAGTGAACTGCCCCTAAAAAATTTGCTACTTGCTCTCAAGAACTGTAGAGCCTTCTTCTAGACGTTTTAGGCAAATTTCTGCAGCTTCAGCCACCTGAGCATGGTTATCCTTGGCCAGGTAGCGTAGGGCAGATCGACTCTTCTCGCTGGGTAAATTTCCTAGAGCTTCCGCCAGACGCTGTCGCACTAGCCAGTCATCCGATTGGGCAAAAGTCAGAATTTCATCAATGGCGCTGAGATCGCCAATTTCACCAAAGGCAGCGATGGCAGCCTGCTGTAAGATCACCTCTGGACTGTGTAGTGCCTGAATCAGCGCGTCATGGGCACGGGGATCTTTAAGGTTGCCCAAGGAGACTGCCGCACTAAAACGTACCAGCCAGTCCGTATCTTCATAGAAGGCGCGAATCAGTGGCTCAAAGGCGCGAGGATCTTCTAAATACCCTAGAGCACCAGCCGCATCAGCTCGGATACCATAGTCTGGGTCCGCCTCTAAAATTTTGACCAACAGCGGAAAACTTTCTGACGTTTGCTTTACACCCAGAGCGAAAATGGCCATTGAGCGTACTTGCTGATTGTCATCGTCTAAGACCAGCTTGATTAGCTGTAGTGCCTCAGGACTAGGAACATCTCGCAAAGCAGCCAGGGATAGCTTCTTATCCTTTAGATCGCCGGTTTTGAGTCTATTGGCGAGGACGGCGAGATCAATCATGACGGCGTTAATAATGTCTTACCTAAGATTATAGTTAGGACTCCCCATCAGTGGGATCAATCTAATGACTCATGAAATCATAATCAGCGATTGTGGTATGTGATCTGGCCGCCCCATAGTACAGATGTCTCTTTAGACAGGTCATGATTCTACAGAAAATAGATGACGACGTGCGGAAATCCGAACGGTTCTTTGAATAACTCCCTATAGGCAGCTGCTTATTTTTAATTTCAACGTTAGACAAAGGACATTTGGATCATGGCTTACCTTTCTGCTAATAAGCGTCAAAAGCGTCGTAACCGTCATCGGTATACTCCCGCACCTGCTGGCAAGCCGAGCCGTACCCGTTCTGGCGGAGCTAGATAGAACTTGCCGATTCTCACGCTGACGTCAGCCGCGGCTAAAGGGCTGTCTTTTAGGTCAGCGATCGCAAATTTCTGTTTTTGTTAACGTTCACTCGGCGTGAGAGTTGTTATAGCTAGTGATAGGACTAGGCCCTTAGAGTCGGTGACTCACTATGGGCTTGGATTTACTAAATCGTTCGCACCCCAGAGGCCGCCTATGACTACCCAAACTGTTCTGCAGTTTATGCAAAAGACCGCTGATAATACCGCTCTCCAACAGCAGCTCGAACAGCTTCTAGGCTGTGGAGACGGAGATATTAGCTCCAGCGTCAATCTTGATCCCGAGGAATCCCAGGCTCTGAGCCAGCGCGCTCCTAAAGTGACTGAACTAGCTGCATCAATGGGCTATCAGTTCTCTAGCAGTGAGCTGCTATCAGTGGTTGAGGCATTTAAGCAGTATCAAAACGGCGCACTCTCCGATGAAGCGTTTGCTCAGCTGTTGGGCATTGCTCCCGGAGAACGCATGCGTCCGGCTGTTAGCAATAACTTTAAGCGTCTGGCCAACTACCTATCTAAGACATATCTAGGGGTGCCGCTGTCTTAAATTCAGTCGATAACCCTTGATCCCATGAGATCCCCGGCTGTGACAATCAGTATTGTTATGGACTGGGGATCTTTCGTAAGAGAAAATTTTTATACAACAAAACAACGTCAAAACAGCGATCCCCATCGAGTTAGAACGGTTGAACAACCCTGTGGCTCTAGCGTCTGGTTGATTGCACATCAGTTCAGACGCGTATGGGATTTAGAAAATATTTTTTTACGTAACGCTGTTTTGAGAAACATAACGTCTCCGGATAGATAATACGGCATCCGTTAGAGTAGCAGTGAATAACGCTCGAAATCCTGATATCGTAGCGAGCGGTTACTCCATAGATAGGCCAAGCTCCTGACTCTGCCCCCGATGGATATGGTGAGTTCCACTGGCAGGGTGTCGCCGTTCTCTTTTAGATCTTTTCTACAGTGCAGTGTCACACAATATGGTTAATTCCCATTCTGTGGCGGCATCAGTCTCTAATGAGCTGATGCCGCTGGCTGAGGTACAGTCTCCGGATATACCTTCGTCCGAGGTATATGTCTGCGTTCACGGGCATTTTTATCAGCCCCCCCGAGAGAATCCTTCGCTAGAAGCGGTGGAACGTCAGCCGGGTGCAGCTCCTTTCCACGACTGGAATGAGCGCATTCTACGAGAGTCTTATCGTCCCAACGCATTTGCACGGATTGTGGACCACCACGGTCAGATTCATCAGATCGTTAACAACTACGAGTTTATTAGCTTTAATATTGGGCCGACGCTGATGAGCTGGCTGGCTCGCCACGATATTGAAACCTATCGCCGGATTTTGGACGCGGACAAACGCAGCTGCGATCGCAACGAAGGTCACGGCAACGCCATTGCCCAGGTGTACAACCACATCATTTTGCCCCTGGCCAATGAGCGGGATAAACGCACCCAGATTCGCTGGGGGATCGCTGATTTTCGCAAGCGTTTTAACCGCGACCCTGAGGGCATGTGGCTAGCAGAAACCGCCGTCGACCAGGACACCCTGCGGGTACTGATCCAGGAAGGGATCAAATTTACCATTGTGGCCCCTTCCCAGGTGCAGCGCTGTCGTCAAATATCGCCCAGCTATTCTGACTGGCATGAAGTGGGCGGAGGTCAAATTGATCCCACCCGACCCTATCGGTGCTACGTTCCTGGTTTACCCACCGGTCAAAACTACATCGACATTTTTGTCTACGATGGGCCGATCTCCGGCGATATGGGCTTTAGCGACATTTTGCAGTCGTCTCAATCTTTTGCTGACCGCATTGGGCAGGCTGTGCGGGGCGACCATCGCGAAGCTCAGCTAATTTCGGTAGCCACCGATGGAGAGACCTTTGGTCATCATCGCGGCGGTGCGGAACGGGCTCTGGCCTATGCGCTACAGCACGAATTTGTTGACCGGGGCTGGCAGGTGGTTAGCTATGCCCGCTATCTCAGCTTGTTTCCACCGACCTGGGAAGTCGAGCTAAAACCGGTCACCGCCTGGAGCTGCTCCCACGGTGTCGAACGCTGGAAGAATGACTGCGGCTGCGGCGGCGGTGGCGAATGGCACCAGCAGTGGCGGGCTCCCTTGCGTCAGGCCCTAGACTGGCTGAGAGATGAGCTGATTGAAATCTATGAAATCACTGGAGAAGAGCTGTTTAAGGATGTATGGGCCGCGCGGGATAGCTATGTCGATGTGGTGTGCGATCGCACTCCCTTTACCCTGGAGCAGTTCTTTAGACAGCATCAGCACCATGAGCTGACTCAGGTTGAGCGTACCGATGCCCTCTATCTTCTAGAGATGCAGCGCCACGCCATGCTGATGTACACCAGCTGTGGTTGGTTCTTTGAAGAGATCTCTCGCCCCGAAGGCACCCAAATTTTGCGCTATGCCGCCCGCGCTATCGAACTGGCAGAGAAAATCTGCGGCGAAGAAGAATCGCTAGAAGCCGACTTTATTGAAAAGCTCGCCTTAGCCCCCAGCAATATTCCCCAGTTCAAAAATGGTGCAGGCGTCTATCGTACTCAGGTACAAACAGCTCGCATTAGCGCTGAGCAGGTAGTTGCCCACTATGCCATGTCGTCCCTGTTCCACAGCTACCACCGGGAACAGCAGCTATATTGCCACACACTGACCCACCAAGATTACCAAAAGCAAACCATGGGGGTACTCACCCTGGCGTTGGGTCAAGTGAGTATCGTGTCAGAAATCACCCAAGCAAAGGCTAACTATATCTTTGCGGTCTGCCACTTGGGAGGGCAGGAGTTTCTATGTGGTATTCGCCCCTTCAAAAATCGGCTGGCCTACACCCGCGCTAAGGACGCGGTGCTCAGAACCTTTGCCCAGGGAAGCGTAGTCCAGACCATTGCGGCGATTCAAACTCAGTTTGGTGAGTATACCTTTAACCTGCAGCAGCTGTTTAGTGAAGAACGGCAGCACATCATGCAGCTGCTCAGTCAGAACACCCTGCACCAGCTGAATCAGCTATACACCCAAATCTACCGAGAAAACTACGGTGTGCTGATGGCCTTCCACCGGGACAACATGGATGTGCCTCGGGAACTACAGGTTGCCGCTGAAATTACCCTCAGCCATCGCACAATTGATGTTTTGCGACATCTAGAGCAAGACCTCAGCGATATTAACGAGAATATTGTGGCCATTAGCACTGGCTACTTGGGCGAGCTAGAGGGAATCGCCATTGAGGCCAACCACCTCCACTGTCATCTCACAATCCCCGCCGCTGTGCCGTTGCTAGAAGGGCTGATCTTACAGGCCCTCCGTCAGACATTACGCAGTGAGCCAGAGGCGACCCGTTTGGACTGCATTTTGAATGTTAATCCTTTGGCAGTACAAGGCATCAAGCGACTGATTGACCTCGGCACCAATTTGGGAGTTCATCTCAATCTAGAACGAGCCCAGGAAGTGTATTACAGCTACATTCAGCACTGTGAAGCGATACCGAGCCTGGGTCAGGCTCTCGGTATCGCAGACTAGATCCCATCACGCCCGTCAGCGCTGGTATAGCGTACGGGCGTCAAACCCCAATCGACGGGCTTCTCGTACTCGCTCGGCGGCGGCTGAGCGAGTACTGTAGCTACCAATATTAATAAAATCTCCCTGACGGCTAGAGTCTACGGTAGCGTTGCCAAACGATCGCTGTACCTGTCCCAGGTTACGGGTAGATTCAGTAATAGCAGCCACATAGGGACGGTTATCATCAACCGCAATCTCGATACTAGTTGTAGCTTCCTCAATCCCTAAAATATCTAATGTTTCTGGGCCAGCTATCCCAGTTACAGGCAGGTCGTACCATTGCTGAAACTGTCGGACGGCGGCGCTGGTCATGGGGCCATAGTCACCATCAATCGGACCGGGATTAATCCCGTTGCGGTCCAAGGCTAGCTGCAGTGCCTCAACGTCGCTACCCACATCTCCTGGCCCCAAAGAGCGGCCGGTGCTGGGGTCTCCAGTAAATCCGCTAGGGCTGGGCAGTGGCGGCGGCTCAAACGGAGGTGGCAGACGCTGCTGGGCATGGCTTGGTAGTCCCAAGGCAAGGAAAACACCACTCACAATGGCAGTGGTCAGTAACCTGGGCATGACAAAATTCCTTGATATAACGCTGACAGGCTCTAGCGCTAACTCTGGCCTAGCTAAACCGGCTTAGCTAGTGACACAGACCAAATTGGCCCAGTTAGATCACAGAGCGGATACGTATATACCGATCCGGCTAGATGGCGTCTATATTAGCGAATGATTGACAAAATGTACTGACTAAAGCCGAAATGTAACCGTCATCAGGTTAATTAGACGCGTTTTGTCTCTTTCAACGGCTTGAATGACAACAGCTGACACACAATCGCCGCGACACTCAATCGTTAGTCTCTCAACACCCTGGCCTCATACCCCAGCTCTCGGGCAGACTCTACCCAGGCAGTGGCATCAGAGCGTTCTGTAAAACGCCCCAGACTGATGTAATCCCCCAGACTGTTGGTTTCGACCGTTGCATTGGGAAAGCTGCGCCGCACTCGATTAAGGTCGGAACGACCGGCAATGACAGCCGCTACATAGCGTCCTTGAGCAGTACGGCCACCACTGGCAGAGCCTGAGCGAAATCCCATGTCGATTAACGTATCCCTATTGGCAACACCGTTTACCGGCAGACCGGCTGTGCGCTGATAGGCTCTAACCGATTGAACGGTCTGACTACCGTAAACACCGTCTACAGAAACGTTAAAGCCAAACGAGCGCAGCACTCGCTGCAGAGCTACCACATCGTCTCGACTTGAATTAGCCGTGATACTCTCCGCCTCGATCGTTCCATGGACAGGATGCGTCAGCCCAACCGGCAACCGGTCAATGTCGATACCTAGCAGATCTAAGGTTTGGGCATCGGCAACCCCTGTTACTGGCAGCCGACGAATTCGCTGAAACTGTCGTACAGCCTGAGTGGTAGCCGAACCATAGACACCGTCAATAGGGGCAGGAAAAAGTCCGTTTTGATCTAATCGTCGCTGTAGCTGCACAACCGCCGGTCCTCGGCTACCTTCGCTAAGACTCTGGGCCTGAGCCACGATCACAGGGATCTGAACAGGCTGCGCCATTGCTGGTGCGCCTAATAAGCCGATACCTATCAACAGCTTGATACTGAGCTGAGTGGTTCGACGAGTCGTGGTGAGTAACCCCAATATGCTCATGTGCTGTTGTCCTAAATCGCGTTTATCAAATACAACATTCTAGCTCGGTAGAATTACGGCTGGTTTTGCCGAATATCTCCAGTATTTCTATTAAATCATTCGCTTAGGAAACAAAGGCATTCAACCCTAGCAGCAGATGTAATCCGGTAGAAAATCTCTATTGTATAAAGTTAGTGTGAGGAGCCTGTTGTGTATCGCTGGGTATCTACGTGTAGACGCCTCAGCCTAAATCCCCCCAGGAAATTCGTCGCTTTTAGCTACAATAGGCAAAAATATAAAGCGTGAAAATTTGTAACGTTTTTCGGATTGAGATATTGTTGGCAATTTAGGTGTTTGCCTTTAGGTGCTCAGCAGCTCTCGTTTGAATGCTCAACGCCTGGATTCTGAAGCTCATCCGGCAATTAAGGGCAAACTGTGTCACCTAATATCCGACATGGAGAGGCTTTCGCGCTTTTTATGTTTCTAGTTTGCCGTAGGTTCTAGCTTATTTAGGTGTCCTCGGCTGACTCCGAACCGTCCTATCCCTACACGATCGTATGCTTAGACCTCGACTCCGCCGTGCCTCGAGACGGTTCCTGCTGTACCGAGAAGATCGCTACCCCAATATTGAAAGAATCGGCGTTACCCATTCTTACTGGGGAGATCTGTATCATATTTTGCTGACGATCTCCTGGCCTGCTTTTATTTTGCTGGTTAGCGGCTTCTATCTGGCGGTCAATGGTTTGTTTGCGGTTGCCTATAGCTTAGACCCAGGCGCGATCGCAAATATTCGGACCAATCACTTTCAAGATCTATTTTTCTTCAGCGTACAACCCATGGCCTCCAGTGGGTACGGTGCCATGTATCCCACAACTACCTATACCCACTCGCTGGTAGTCATTGAAGCCATTTTTGGCTTATTCTTTGTGGCCGTCACCACCGGGTTAGTCTTTGCCCGGTTTTCTCTACCCACTGCTCGGATTCTGTACAGCAATGTCGCCGTTATCGCCCCGTTTAATGGGGTGCCGACGCTGATGTTTCGCACCGCCAACGAACGCCGGAACTATATTCTAGAAGCCCAGCTGTGGGTCACTCTGGTCCGCGATGAAACCACCGAAGAAGGGGAATACATTCGGCGGTTTCACGACCTGCCTTTGGTGCGTTCCCACACGCCTGTATTTAGTCTGTCCTGGACTGCCATGCATCGTCTTACTAGCGATAGCCCCTTTTATGGAGAAACTCCAGAAAGCCTCAGAGAGCGACGAGCTGAAATTATTGTTACCCTTACCGGTCTTGACGAAACCCTATCCCAGACTATCCATGCCCGCCATTCTTTCAGCGCTTACGACATTTTCTGGGATCACAAATTTGTAGATATCATTTCTACGAGTGAATCAGGTCACTCTATCGTTGACTACAACCACTTCCATTCTATTGAACCTGTAGGGCATCATCCTGTCCCTCGACATCAGGAAAAAGACCAGCTCACCAGCTGGACACCGCGCTAAGATTCAATTTCTAGCCAATGCCTCACAAATAAAGGAGGTGGAGCTAATGCCCTACCTCCTTTAAAACTCACCTAGCTATCTGACCCACCGCTCGAATATGACCTAAACCAGCAGCGTAAATAGCTTAACCATCAGCTTGGTCCGATTGATGGGCTTACCAATATAAAAGGAAGCACCGCAGAGCTTGGCTCGAATACGTCCCAGTAGGGTAGTTTTCTTAGCCAACAGAACAATGGGGACATCCTTATATTGCGGGTGCCGACGTAGATGGGAGCAGAGGTCAAATCCGTCTAAACCATCCATCGCCGTTGTCAGCATAATCAAATCAGGCTGACACTTAGCAAGGTCCGCAACCGCTGTCGCCACATCATCAACAGACGTAATTGAGAAAACAGTATCTTCTAAGAAAACTCGCAGCTCATGCAGAGACTGTTTGTCAGAATCAATACATACGAGCTGATAGCAAGGAGAAACACTGTCTTGAAGAGTCGGTCGAAATGGAGTATCCGGGCTGACAACCGCTAAAGACTGCTCAAATGATGGCGTAGACGCCTGATTTAGCAGCGACTTGATATTATTTTCTGGCGTCGGCAGATCTTGAATGGCACGACTGCTTTTAGGCGTAGAAATAGCCTTGCTTGCAGGAGTACTACGCTTTGCTGTTAGCGATTCAGTTTCCTGATGACACTGCTCTACTAAAGAGCGAATATCTAGGGTACAAAAAGCCGGATAGTCAACGATGTCACTAAACCCGTTAACCTCATAGCTGCCTCGGGTTACCCGTAGGAGTGAGGTAATAGTCGTCACCGCCAGTGCCCGTACCAGCTGACCCGCTTGGTCAAACGTAATGTGCTCTTGTTCTACTAGCCAGCGAACCGCCCGATAGTCTGCGGTTAAGTCATCGCCCTGGTGCGTGTACTGCCGATGATAAAGCTGTAGCTGCGCCAGAACTAAATCAGATATTGTCTCAGGAAAAAGCTGACGTCCCTCAAATCTCAGAGCATCAAATCCATTCTGAGAACTTGTTGCAAACAAAAGTTTGCCTCGCTGCAACCACAACGACCATCGAACATCGTTGGAAACGACTAAGAGTTCACCACTAACCTGACGGCCTACAAGCTGTGCCAGCAAAGTCAGTGGATGTAGTGTTTTTTGTGTAATAGTGCCTGCTAAAACCATGTGAGAAGTTCCGGTCAGAGAACGGTATTCGAAGTGGTAAAAATCAGATAGAGCACAGATTAGATTAAGAGTTAAAAGCTAACCTCAGTTAATAGATTTAGACTATCAACGTCTCTTTTTATCCTATAAACAACCGACATCTGCAGTAACAGCCAGGTCAATTGTTTTGTACTCTCTTGATATAAATAAAGATGAAAACGTAATTAACAATCTAGTAGATACACCTAATGATGCGTTGCTGACCGCCGGTGTGATTTTATCTGCAAAATGATGAAAATATCATCTCTAACCGATGGCTCATCCTTATAAATCAGTAACGCTCAAAATTAAACCTATAGGCCCTGGAAATGCAAACCGTATTTCTCTGGAAAATCTTTTGGGCTGACATTAGCGACAGCTAAAGAATACAGACTTAAACGGTTTATCTCCCTGGCTATATTGACCAATTTCAATCAATTGCTATTAAAGTGCAAGTATTTGCATAGAAACTGGTCGAAAATTTATATCCCTAGCCTCGTCAGTTTATATAAATCCAATTTTAAAGCTTCGTGTTTTAATTGATGCACCTTCCGGAGACGTACGTAATTCATATCGATTGTTCTATTAGCCATCGTCATCAAGGATAGTCTTGAGACTATTCGGCGGTTTGAACGGTTCCCAGGCACCCTGGATCAAGGTCATATGATAGACGGGATGTCCGTAAGCGCGTGACTCATTTCTAACAGACGGTCAGTGCTTTGACCCCATCTATTAGCTTAAAAAGCATCAGCATTTTTGCCGATAAAATTGCATTTTATTGCAGTAATACGCTGATGTATTTTCCCACCTTCTTTCAAGTTTTCCGAGAGATATCCTGACAAGAAAAGACAGACTTTATAAAAAATGTCTTAACAACGGTGCGATCGCTGACAGGAGTCAGCAGTATGCTTACCATCTATTTAATGATGCTGGGCCCTTAGTAAACCGTTTTAGCTTTGGCCTGCTGCATCAGCTGAACATGAGTGCTCTGCTCTGATTCATCGGTCTGGGGCTGACGCTGGATATAGGTGCCATCTGCCTGCATTTCCCAGGCCTGACGATTATCGCTCAGACAAACATCTAACAAGTTGCGTAGATCGCGGCGTAGGTGGTCAGCCAGTATGGGTGTTACCGCCTCAACCCGGCGGTCTAAGTTTCGAGGCATCCAGTCGGCGCTACCGATATAAAACTGCTCGTTTCCGCCATTATGAAAGTAAAAAATACGAGAATGTTCTAGAAAACGACCAATAATGCTAATCACTTGGATATTTTCACTCACGCCTTTGACATTTGGCGTCAGACAGCAAGTACCCCGTACGATTAGGTCGATCTTTACGCCCGCCTGGGATGCTTGATATAGCGTTTGGATAATCTCAAGATCGACTAGGGAATTCATCTTGGCGATGATCCGTCCTTTGGTGCCGTGGGTTATTTCCTGCTTGATTAGCGCCAGCATCCGATCTCGGAGGGTAATCGGTGCAATCAAAAGCTGACGATAGGCTTTTTGTCGAGAGTAGCCCGTAAGGAAATTAAACAGGTCGGTCAGGTCTGCGCCTAGTTCTTCTCGGCAGCTGAGCAGCCCTAAATCGGTATATATTCGAGCAGTTTTGGGGTTGTAATTGCCAGTGCCAATGTGGACATAGCGCCGAATACCATCGTGTTCTTTTCGGACCACTAAGGCAACTTTAGTGTGGGTTTTGAGTCCTAGAAGACCATAGACCACATGAACGCCAGCTTTTTCTAGGGTACGCGCCCAGTTAATGTTGTTCTCTTCATCAAAGCGCGCCTTGATCTCGACTAGCGCAACAACCTGCTTACCATTTTCTGCCGCTGAAATCAGCGAATTAATAATAGGGGAATCTCCTGACGTCCGATACAGCGTCATCTTGATTGTCAGTACATCGGGGTCTGCCGCCGCCTGAGTTATAAACTGTTGCACCGTCGCTGAAAAGGAAATATAGGGATGATGCACCATGCGATCGCGACGACGAATAATGGAGAATACATCATCGCCCTCACCATCGGGGTCATCAATGTTCAGCCGATTCCAGGGAGAAGGCACCACAGCCGACCAGTCAGGGTCTTTATGCTCCGGTAGGGGCAGGCCAATCAGAGTCATCAGATCGCCTAGACCGATTAGCCCGGTCACATCATAAATATCGTCCTCGATCACATCCATCTCGGTCAGCAGCGTGGAGCGAACTTCGGGAGAGGTATCTGCCTGCAGCTCTACTCGAACTAAAGATCCCCCCAGCCGACGTTTTCGCAACTCTTGCTCTAGCGCCAACATCAGATCGTCAGCATCGTCTTCTTCAACAATCAGATCGGCATTGCGAGTAATGCGAAACGTATAGTATTCCTCTATCACCATGCCAGGAAACAGAAATGCCAGGTTTTTACCGATCACCTGCTCTAACGGCACGGCGGACCACAGCGTTTTTTTACCTTGCAAGGACTTGGGCAGCTGAATAAATCGGGGTAGAACCTTGGGTACTTTAACCCGAGCAAAGTGAGTTTCTTCAGAATCGGCCTCACGCACGACAACCGCCAGGTTTAAGCTGAGGTTGGAGATGTAAGGAAAAGGATGCCCTGGGTCAACCGCCAGGGGAGTGAGCACTGGGAAAATCTGCTCTTCGAAATAAGACTGTAAATAGGTAACTTGCTTACTATTGAGGTCGTCGTAATTCAGCAGATGGATGCCGTGCTGGTGCAGCTGATCGCTGATTTGGAGAAAGCATTCCTGCTGTTGGGCAAATGCGGGTCTCAGCTTTTGGCCAATTGCCTGCAGATGTTCGTCAGGGGTCCGACCGTCAGGGGTCCGACGACTGACCTGGGCTTCAATTTGTTTTTTAAGTCCGGCCACCCGCACCATAAAAAACTCATCCAGGTTGTTGCTAAAAATGGCTAAGAATTTTAGCCGCTCCAGCATGGGTGTCCGGGAATCAAGCGCCTCATGCAGTACACGTTCATTAAACGCGAGCCAGCTTAATTCTCGACTGATATAGTACTTTGACGAATTTAGGTTGATGTTTGCTGGAGCCTTTTCTTTGTTGCTTGTGGTCTCTACTGGTCTAGAAGAGTTCTTTTTAGCTTTTTTGTCCAGCATTTTTAGTATCCTAATCTCTGGTTCGCTTTAGAAAACATCCGTTTCACGTCCCACCCACCATTCGCCTAGCTTCATTAGATCGGTGTGGATATCGGCCACCTGCTTAGCATAGTCATCGGGAGATAGCTGATGACGACGTTCTTGAAGCTTTTTGAGGCGCAGCTGTATCAGTAGCCAGGGCTTGCTGATACCGTCGGTTGCTTCGATGTACTTTGCTAATTCATTGCTATTCATGAGCGGTCTCAGAAGATAGTAAAGGAAAAACGCCGATATCAGGTGTAGTCTCGACTGCTAATCCGGAAAATGGGCCGGTCTGTGGGCTTTGACAGTCCCGTACAAGGGAAAGCCGCATCAGGCAGCAGTGCAGTTTTTGACTACTTTCTTTACCTTACTTAAAAACCGAAAGTTATGACGCTCTATTCCAGGGAAGCAACAAACCCGCAGGGAAGAAACGGCATGCGTCTCTCTCTGCGGGTTTAGTGAGGCCATTAATTTTGCCTATGGGCCTGAACAGTTTATCTGAACAGATTTAGAGGATCAAACAAGAAGCTACTGCTTGAGGGTATTGACCCACTCGCGCAGGTTATCGGCAGCGACATCGCGTCCGCCAAGACCAAACGCGATCGCAATCGCCACCGCAATCGCTCCCAGTAGTAAACCAAAGGCCAGATTGACGATGCTGGTCGCCACACCCATCTGCTGAAGAGCCATCGCGCCAACAAAGGCAATGATAGCGATCCGAGCAGCCTGGGCCAGGGTGCCCGAGGATGACATTCCCATGCCGTTGATCAGACGATATGCCAAATTAGCCGCATAGAGTCCGATACCAAAGACAACAATACCGCTAAGAACACGGACTGAAACAGCCATGATGCTTCTAACGATTTGAGTCAGGACGGGAAAGCCTAGAATCTCCGTTGCGGTGATAGCACCAAACAGCACAATACCTACCAGCACAATAACGCCAACAATCTCAGAAGGAGTCTTGCGAGGAGGCTCTACCGCAGGCATTGGAGTACTTCCAGGGACTGCGTAGGGATCGTCTGTAGCAATGACAGGCTCGTCGTATACGGGGGCCGTAGTCGTATCAACAGATAGTTCGGGGAGACCCAAGATGCTGGTGACGTTATCAAAGCCAATCCCCGATAGCAGACTGACCACCAGATCAGAGACAAACTGACCGATGAAGTAAAAGATGGTCAGGACCACACCTGCTGCTAGCACCTGAGGAATGATAAAGAGCACGCGCTCTAGCATGTCCACAGCAGGACCTGAAATCGCTTCGATATTGAGCTCATTGAGCGCTGCGATCGCAGCTGGAATCAGGATCAGCGTATAGACTAAAACACCCGCCAGGCTAGAAACGGAAACACCGTCCGTCGGTCGAGATGCCAGACCAAACCGAGCACCAAAGCTATCAGCCCCGGTCGCCATCAGCAGGTTAGTCACAATCCCCCTAACAATATTGGCCACCAGCCAGCCGATGCCAAAGACAATAGCAGCCGTCAAGACCTGAGGAATAGCCGATAGGAACTGGTTGAGCAGCTCCTCTACAGGACCCAGCAGACCTGGTAGCTGCAGCGCGCTGAGAACCAGGGGTAGCGCCAGTAAAAAGATAAACCAGTAAACAACGTTGCCCAGGGTTTCATTAACTTGAAATGTGTTCCCTTCGGCATCGACACCGGTTTGTTCAGACAGACGCTCATCTAAGTTAAAGCGACCAAGACCGTTGATAACGGCAGCCTTTGCAACCTTAGCAATCACCCAGGTAATAAACAGGATGAGTGCCGCTCCCGCCAGGCGAGGTACATACTCAAAGACAGTCTGCAGCAGACCGCTAATGGGTTCTGAAACCGCATCCAGCTTGAGCGCATTTAGAATGGCGATGATAAAGAAGAGCATCACCACCCAGAACACGACGCTGCCTACCGTGTTTTCGATCGGGGCATCGTCTCCAAGACCGGCCTTGGTTGCCAACTGATTGTCTATATTGGTTTGCTTGAGCAAAAACTTGGCAAATACCTTAGCAACTGTGGCAACCACCAGGCCCACAATCAGTAGCAAAAATGCACCCAGCAGCCCAGGCAAAAAGTTACCTAGCTGACTACTGATGCTATTCGTAAACTGTGGTATCGAATCTGCAAACGCCAGGTTGAACACTGGGTTCAAGCCGGGCCAGGCAAACTCAATCACCCCGTGGAGTTGAGTCATTTTTTTCTCTTATGCCTACTGAACATCTACATGTGCCGAGCGCAACACTCTAGCGCAAATCGTGCTTGCACTAGAGTAACGCTTAATATCAATTTTTTTCTCCGGGAGTCTTACTAATAGCAGACTTTGTAATGAAACCCCTGTATTTCTATGTACAACTTTGGACTTTCAGACTGCATTTCTGGCTGTCAAGCCAAAATTAGCTGATTTTCGTAGGCCGATGGGTGTATACCCCAGTAGGTCAGTCCACTAGTCTTCAGTCTCATCAGTCGTTTGGGTGTCCGTATCAGCGTCAACAACAACGTCGGTAACCGCGTCAACGACCGCCGTCTCAACGACAACAGCATTGGGCAGGTCTCCGGGATCGCCGTCTTCTAAAATCTCGCCCGAGCTGCTATCGGCATCTGTTTCCTCATCAATTTCTAATTCGGGGACGACGGCCACAGCTGCGATCGCATCGTCTCCATCAAGCCGCTGCAGCTGTACACCGGTTGCCATCCGCGACTGAATTGAAATTGCATCAATTGCCTGACGAATAATGATGCCGCGCTGAGTTACCAGCATCAGCTCATCGCGAGGATTGACCACCCGCAGGGCCACCAGCTCATCATTTTCTTTACGGAACTTGATCCCCACCAGTCCCATACCGGCCCGATTTTGCAAACGGAAGTTATCCACGGGCACCCGCTTACCTAAACCGCCTGCCGCAATAATCAAAACCCAGGGCCCGCCGTCCTCTTCAACAATCGCCTCTGCATCATCAGACACATCGCTATCGTCTGCCGACGCGTCGGAGGATGCCGCTACTTGATCAGTCACTGCAGCTGGCAAAATATCCATGCTAATGATCCGATCCCCGTCTCGCAAAGACATGGACTTCACCCCACGAGTCGGACGCCCCAACGGTCGCAGCTGGGTATTGTCCGTTCTAAAGTGAATGGTCATACCGTGGTGAGAGCCAATCATGATGCTGTCTTCGGCCCGAGCCAACCGTACCCAGCGCAGCTGATCTCCCTCGCTTAAGGAGATGGCAATTAACCCGTTCGCCCGGACATTACTAAAAGCAGACAGTGCGGTCTTCTTAATAAAGCCGTTTTGGGTGAGCATTACCAGATAGACATCTTCAGCAAACTCCTGCACCCCAAGTACCGACGTTACTTTCTCCTCACGGGGAATCGGCAGCATTTGCACAATAGGATTCCCGCGAGCGACCCGAGACCCTTCCGGAATCTGGTAGGCCCTGAGGGTATAAGCCACACCGCGATCGGTAAAGAACAAAACATGATCGTGGGTACAGCAGGTAATAAAGTGCTCAATCGCGTCGTCATCTTTCATCCGCGTACCCGACTTACCTCGGGTCGCCCGGTTTTGCGCCTCAAACGTAGACACGGGCATCCGCTTGATATACCCCTGCTCGGTCACCAAAATAACGACCTGTTCATTGGCAATCAGGGAAATATCGGTTAGCTCATCTTCAGCCGCTTCAATCACGGTACGCCGCTCGTTAGCGTGGGCCGCCCGGAGCTGCTGTAGCTCGTCTTCGATAATGGCTAGAATCCGTTCGCGACGAGCCAGAATATCTCTAAGGTCGGCAATCTTTTCCTGCAGGGCCTCATGTTCTTGCTGAATTTTGTCAGCTTCTAAGGCAGTGAGACGGCGCAGCTGCATCTGCAAAATGGCGTCTGCCTGAGCCGACGACAGCTCATAGGTCTCCATTAGCTCCTGCTTTGCCGCCCCAACATCGGCCGCATGACGAATCAGGGCAATCACAGCGTCAAGATTTGCGAGCGCAATCAAATACCCTTGGAGAATATGATCTCGCTCTTCAGCCTTGCGGAGTTCGTACTGAGTGCGCCGGGTAATGGTCTCGACTCGGAAGTCTAAAAAGACATCTAAAAATCTTTTTAGCGTCAGCAGCTGAGGCTCACCATCGACGAGGGCCAGCATGTTAACACCAAAGTTGTTCTGCAGCGGTGTCTGCTTGTAGAGATTGTTGAGCACCACCTTGGGATAGGCGTCCCGCTTGAGTTCGATAACGACCCGCATACCGTCGCGATCGCTCTCATCGCGAATATCAGAGATGCCGTCTAGACGACGATCGTTGACCATGTCGGCAATCTTCTCGATCAGCCCCGCCTTGTTGGTTTGATAGGGCAGCTCGGTAATAATAATCGCTTCACGATCGGGACGCCCGGTATATTCAAGGGTCTCAATGGCGGCCACACCTCTCATAGTGACTGAGCCTCGCCCGGTCAGATACGCGTCACGGATACCGTTACTGCCGACAATCTGAGCCCCGGTGGGAAAATCAGGTCCGTGAATATGATTCACCATCAGCTCCTGACTGGTAATCTCAGGATTGTGGATGAGGGCAATCACACCGTCCACCAGCTCACCTAAATTGTGAGGGGGAATATTGGTGGCCATCCCTACCGCAATTCCAGAAGAGCCATTAAGCAACAGCTGCGGTATCCGCGCCGGCATTACCGTAGGCTCTTGCTGAGATCCGTCAAAGTTGTCAGCAAAGTCAACGGTTTCAGACTCAATGTCCTGCAGCAGCGCAGAGCTGGTCAATGCGTGCAGCCGCGACTCGGTGTATCGCATGGCCGCTGGCGGGTCGTTGTCAATGGAGCCAAAGTTACCATGACCGTCAATCAGCGGTGACCGCATAGAAAAGTCCTGGGCCATGCGCACCAGCGCATCGTACACGGCTGTATCTCCGTGGGGGTGGTATTTACCTAGTACCTCACCCACAACACGGGCACATTTTCGAAACGGTCTATCTGCAGTCAATCCCAGCTCATGCATGGCATAAAGAATCCGACGATGCACGGGTTTGAGACCGTCCCTGGCATCCGGTAGCGCTCGTCCCACGATGACGCTCATGGCGTACTCTAGATAGGACCGGGACATCTCGTTGCGCAGATTGGTGGATACAATCCGCTCTTGGGGATTACTCATACAGAAAGGAGACTCCAAAGACTCCGAAAAAAAACAGCGCTCAGTCCGACACAGATTTAGAAGATTCAAAAATCTTCTAACCGATCAAAACCAAGCGGAATCTTTCAGAGAAATGAACGTTGAGAACGTCTAAAATTCTAGCATATTATCAGCATTCCTGATGAGTACTGTAACCCTACTAAACATAGGGGTTGAGAGAGATTTTTCCGGAACAGACAGCAGGGAATTTTGCGCTGAGAACATTCTGGTGACAAAGACTGTCTAAAATCAGCTTAATCAGCCAGATCAACGCGCTTTTAAAAACTCTCGAAAGAAAAAATATCTTGGGTCAGCAATGCCTTTTCGTATAATTTATTCTCAACGTTTTTTAGACCATGACACGGGGCCCGGTCATCCGGAGAATGCAGGCCGGTTAAACGCCGTTGTTTCTGCACTCAGCGCCGACCCCATCGCTCAGTATTTAGAGTGGGTAGAGCCTTGCGATCGCAACCCCTTACCCCAGATCAACGCGGTCCACGACCCGGACTATGTCCTGACGCTACAGCAAATTGCCCAACGGGGAGGCGGTCGCTTGGATGCTGACACCCCGGTTTCAGCCGCCAGCTACGACATCGCCCTACTAGCCGTAGCCGCCTGGTTGGACGGAGTTGACCATGTATTAACCACGGGTGACTCCGGGTTTGTCCTGGCTCGCCCTCCGGGTCACCATGCCGAACATGCTCAAGGTATGGGATTTTGTCTGCTGAGCAACGCTGCCATTGCCGCCCGCTATGCCTTAGAGCGACCTGGCATAGACCGAGTGGCAGTCCTAGATTGGGATGTTCACCACGGTAACGGCACCCAGCAGCTGGTCAGTCCGTATGCTCAAATTGCCTACTGTTCGCTACACCAAATGCCCGCCTATCCAGGCACCGGTCGGGCGAGTGAAACCGGCAGCTACAACAATCTGTGCAATATTCCCATGGCCCCTGGCAGCGTTCTCCAGGACTATCAAAACCAGTTTGAGCAGCAGGTTCTACCGTTTCTCCAACGGTTCCAGCCGGATCTCCTGCTGGTGAGCGCAGGCTACGATGCTACCGCCGCCGACCCCCTAGCCAGCGTCAGCCTCAACCCATCCGACTACGGTGTGTTTACGACAGCCTGCAAAAAAATAACCCCCCGAGTCCTGTTTGGACTAGAGGGGGGCTATCACTATCAGTCTTTAGGACAATCAGTAATTGCCACTATTGAGGCTGCTATGGGTGCTTAGAAACATTGGCTTCATTGCCAATGTCATCTAGGCGGTCGCGTGAGCAACAGAAGGAGACTCCACATTGCCAATCACAATCCGAACATGGTCTGGATCGGCCCAGAGAACCAGGCGCGGCAGATAGGAGCTGCTCAAATACTCATGCTTTGGTAGCACCCGCAGTGAGAACCCTTGTAGACCACTTTGACCATAGGCCACATTCAGGTTGTATAGGCTGCTGCCGTCAGGATCCTGACCACGATGCACCATTTCAGTCGCCTGTCCGCCCTGAAGTTCTCCATCCACATCGATGCCACCCTGGTAGAACTCTACGGAGACATCCGAAGCCTGAAGATGCCCCAGATAGACCCGCGCTGTTACCTCCAACGGCTCGTTGACCTGTAGCGCCACATCGTGGGACAGATAGATTTCCGCAATGGAAACTTGCTGCCAGTGCTGGTATAGCTCCGACTGCCACTGGGCCAGGGCCTTAGCCGGCGCATAGCCATCAGCCCCTAGCTGACGACCGCGATCTGACGCGGCAAAGTAGCCCAGAGTGGCATACTCCTGCAGCATACGAGCGGTATTAAAGGCCGGGGTGTTTAACCGGATAGCCGCCTTCATCTTAGCGACCCACTTGCGAGGAATTCCGTTGCCGTCACGGTCATAAAAGAGAGGAACGACAGCAGTTTCCAACAGCTCATAGAGGTCGTTGGCTTCTACTTCATCCTGGTAGTTTTGGTCCTCGTAGTCTTCACCAGAACCAATGGGCCAGCCAGTCTGAACATAGTCGGCCTCATCCCACCAGCCGTCTAGGACGCTGAGGTTAGGTAGACCATTCATCGCCGCCTTCATACCGCTGGTACCCGAGGCTTCACGAGGTCGGCGAGGATTGTTCAGCCACACATCGCAGCCTGACACCATCCAGCGCGCCACGTGAATGTCGTAGTTGGGAACAAACACAATGGAACGATCTAGACCTTCGTCGCGGGTGAAGTGAATGATATTACGGATCAGCTCTTTACCAGGAATATCCTTGGGATGAGCCTTACCGGCAATCACAAACTGAACCCGACGCCCCAGAGAGTTTTCAACAATCTTACGCAGACGTTCTACATCTCTTAAGAACAGCGTGGCTCGCTTATAGGTAGCAAAGCGACGGGCAAAGCCGATGGTGAGGATACTGGGGTCTAGAATTTCTTGGGCCCACTCCATCTCTAAATGGGAGCCGCCGCGCTCTTTCACCGCTTTGTACATCCGGTCCCTGACCGAGACGACCAGATGGGAGCGACAGCTCTCGTGGTTACGCCAGATTTCTTCGTCGGGAATGGCGCTGACTTTATCCCACAGGGGATCGTCCACACCGGCACTATCCCACTCAGCACCTAGATAGCGATCGTAGAGTTCCTGGGTGGACTTAGCCACACAGCTGCGGGCATGAACCCCGTTGGTGATCGAGGTAATCGGCACCTCATTTACGGGCAGATTTGGCCACAGACCACCAAACATGGTACGGGATACGGCCCCGTGGAGCTTACTGACACCGTTGACAAAGGAAGCCATTTTAATGGCTAGGACCGCCATGCTAAAGGGAGCATCATGGTTAGCGTCATCTTCTCTACCTAGACCCAAGAAATGCTCGTGGGACAGACCAAAGCGAGCCGCATAGTGACCTAGATAATGGAAGATTTTTTCTGTTGGGAACAGATCAATACCAGCGGGTACAGGGGTGTGGGTGGTGAATAGCTGAGTGGACTGAGCCAGCTGCTGCGCTTCGGTGAAGCTCAGGCTCTTGTCATCCATCAGCATCCGAATCCGCTCAAGGGCCAAAAATGCAGAGTGACCTTCGTTGAGGTGATAGGCCGAAGGCTTTAGCCCCAGCGCTTTAAGCATGCGAACACCGCCGATCCCCAGCATCATTTCCTGGTGGATGCGCATGTCGATGTCGCCACCGTATAAGCGATCGCAAATGTCCTGATCGTGGGGCGCGTTAGGCTCAATATTGGTATCTAACAGATACAGAGGCACCCGACCGACGTTGACGCGCCAGACGCGAGCATAAACCTTACGTCCCGGATAGTCTACGGAAATACGCAGCTCATTACCCTGGCTATCTCGCTCCAGGGTCAGAGGCATATTGTAAAAATCATTGATGGGATAGCGCTCTTGCTGCCAGCCATCAGCGTTCAGGTACTGAGCAAAGTAGCCTTCTTGATACAGCAGACCGACTCCCACCAAAGGCAGTCCCAAATCGCTAGCCGTCTTCAGGTGATCCCCCGCCAGCACACCCAAACCACCCGAGTAAACCGGTAAGCATGTGGTCAGGCCAAACTCCATCGAGAAATAGGCATAGCATTCATCAGCCGTCGGATTGGCTCGATTGGAGTTGTACCAGGAGTGCGCATTGAGGTATTGCTCCAGCCGCTCTACCGCGCGGTTCATTTGAGCAATAAATCCACCATCGTCAGCGACAGCCTGCAGCCGGTCCTGACTAATGGTGCTCAGCATCAAAATCGGGTTGTACCGACTGGAAACCCAAAGGTCTGGGTCCAATCGCTTAAATAGCTCAATAGTCTCTACATCCCAATCCCAATGGATGTTTTCAGCAAGCTGACGCAAGGGAGCCAATGAAGGGGGCAGAGTGGGCGTAACGTTAAAAGTGCGAATCGGGCGCATAATTTTCGACGAGAGTGCTTCAAGTCCACCAAACATTCTGGCGCTGAAATTTGGTTTAGGATGAAACCCTTAATACTCTTTTTGCTCCCAGGGATAATTTTTCAAACCATAAACCAGCCAGCTCCAAGGACTGTCGCCAAAGCTGAAATTTTCCTGCAGTTCAGGGCAACCCGCTGATTTTTGTTGAGTTCGGTTGCCTTTTATTGCATTTTATCTTTTGCAGGCAACGTAACTTGATGAAGATCGGCTCTGTGCGATCGCAACCCGCAAAAGACCCTATCGTCAGTACAGCGCAAAAGACCCTATCGTCAGTACAGCCATTGACATCAGCGTTAATTCGATATCGTGCGGTGAAAATCTGATTGCCACCGGCAGGCCATCTATACCAGCCATAGAAAAACCTATCAGGCTCAAGTCTTTGATTATAAAACTATTCAGTTCAGTCTTTTTCTCCTGCAGCGGTTCTTTACTTTGGGACCGAGGTGGCGAGCAAGCAATAGTCACGCAGATGGAGCCGAGCCGATATTGTTTTATCGGCACTGGTTATTTTGACAACAATACTCAACAGATTGGATATCAATACTGTTCAAATTACCCGCTATGACCGTTTACTCTAAGCCCCAGCAAGCCTCCTGGAGCCTTTGAGTCGGCAGCCCACGCCACCTCGCTCTTGAAGACTCTTTTGGGCAATCGCTTGAGGACTAAAAAAGACTTTTTTGACTACATTCCACCGATCGCACATGAGTGCTTCAAATCTCTCTTCTTGCATTTTTAAGCCGCCGTTAGTGATGTAGTAGTCCGCACCGTCTTTACCGCGAACAAACTCTCCATTAAAGAAGTTATAAAACGTTGCCTCTGCTAGCTGCTCTCTTAGTACCTCTAGCCCATTAGTAGCTAAATCTTTGGCAGCATCGTTCTCCAGAGCGTACTGTAGCTGTAGCTTAGCCGCCATTTTTTCTGTTGTTATACAGGGAGCTAATTCTGCCATCTCTAAGGCGTTTTTTAGGGCGATGCTGCTGTCGTTAACAACTACAGTGCCCTTACCAATAAACAACATGCCCATGTCTAAATGAAATTTTCCCGGCTGCTCTACACCGATCACCTGCTCGGGGGCGTCTAGCCCAAAGTCCTCAGCAATCACCGTTTTGACCTCGTCATTGGTGATCTGATAGAGATTAGCGGTGGCTGCGATCGCATCTTTTCCCACCAGAATGACAGGGCTGCCCGCCGCATTCTCTCCTGTGATCATATTGCCGCCTTCTATATAGGCTCTAATGTGGCCCACCGGTTGTCCCTTTGATCGAGCCACCCGCTCACGTTCTAGAGACATCCCTAAGGTATTTACTCCGGTTCCCAGAAGAATCCATAGGTGGTCGTCCCGCAAGACCTCTGTCAAATCATCCGGAGTAAGTTTCTGCTGCCACCGCTGCCGGCGCCCGGCAGTCATAGCCCACCGTAGAAGTTCGTCATCAAACGACGTCAGTACGGCTTGACCATTGGCCAAATACTCTACGCTATCCTCTGCCCATTTAGCCACAGGCCTCTGGCCCACAGTTATAGCGTAGTCCAAAGAGCTGTACTCATCTTTTTCTAGTACCTGTTCAAGCTCTGTCTGACAGCTTTTGTCCGTTAAAATTTCCAAACGCAGTCCCAATGTCTGAGCAGTCTTGGCAAAAAACAACAGATGCTCAAATTCAACCGCTGCGTCTGTTCGACTGCGCATGTAGTTCATATGCAAAACATCGGTTTTGCCGTCGGGAGTCTTCTTCTGGGGTAAGGCTCTGGCCGTATCAACACTTGGTAGAGCCGCTCTGATCTGGGCCCGGATGGCCTCAGGGTTATCACTATGATTGAGCCGCATATGCAGCTGAGCCAGCGACTGCCCCGCTGCTTTGTCGTCTCGCGCAGGAGTCTCTTGAAGATTCATAGTGCGACTCCTCACCCAAACAACTCAAAGTAATCCACAGCGCCAGGTGCTATAGGGGTTTGATTAAGCCGTAACAATTCCACAAGGTTTACAGCCTCGAATCTTAATAAAATAAGAAAAACACACCATGTCAGAGTGAACAAGATTTCTGCTTATTTCAACAATCTGCAGACTTGTATCAATCTTACAGCAATAACAATTGGAGATGATAAATGGTCAGTACGCTTACAAATTCCGCCAGCAAATCGGGCGCCCAGATCTTTAATGTCACAGAACCCTTTGAACTATGGCCGAATGATTCTCTAGAGAAAATCGAGGTAATTATTCGAGCCGTCTATAGACAAGTCTTGGGTAACGCCCACGTCATGGAAAGCGAGCGTTTGGTGGTTCCAGAGTCCCAGCTAAAATACGGTGAAATTAGCGTCCGTGAGTTTGTCTGCAGCGTGGCCAAATCTGAACTTTATCGTTCTCTATTTGCAGACAGCTGCTACCGCTATCGCACGATGGAGCTAAATTTTAAACATTTGCTAGGGCGGGCTCCTCAAAGCTTCGAAGAGCTTAGAGCCCACAGCAACATCCTAGATACAGAAGGCTATGAGGCTGACATCGATAGCTACATTGACAGCGATGAGTATAACAACGCTTTTGGTGAAAATATTGTTCCTTACAATCGAGGCTACCGAACCGTTACAGGGCAAACCATGTTGGGATTTACCAACATGATGGAGCTGACTAAAAGTATCTCTAGCAGTGATAAGAATTTAGCGAACAATGCCCCCCGTGTAGCAAACCAAATTCTAAGGAATCAAACTGGAAAACTCAACCAGTCCCGCGATGCCCAAGACATCTTAGGCAACCTCTTCCGACGAACTCCTGTAGCAACACCTCCCACACCAGCGGCTCCAGCCCAATCGACAGCGCCGTCTAATGAACAGGATGCGCTTATTGCCAAGCTTCGGCAGCAGCTAGATGACCTACGCACCGTTGCCAATATCGGCAGGTCTGTTCTACGTAAAGGCGTTACCCAAACAAGCTCAGATGGATATAGCCCAAAAACCAAAGCAGCTTTGATCGAACGGCTACAGGGAGAACTGATGGAAGCACGTGCTTTAGCCACTATCGGAGAAGCTCGTCTTAACAAGTGGCGTCGTCGTTAGATAAAACGGCATTGTCGATCCTCAAGATGGCTTTAAGGATAAAACCCTGTTAGCCACGGCCCATCTCCTAAATCGGCAATCGCGACCAAAAAAATAGAAGACCTTTTCATTTGAAAAGGTCTTCTAAAAACTACTAACAATCGCTAGTAACTATGGCTAGTTAACAACGTTCCTTAGGAAAGGGAGTTGATAACGTAGTCCAGCATGGCGTTGTACTCAGTCAATGCCTGATTGGACATATCACGAGGCGCACAGCCACGGTTACGAGCAAAGCTCAGTGCAGCTACATACGGTGCAGTGGGTAGGTTTAGCGCACGATACACTTCACGCTGTCCAGCAATACCCCACTCGTCTAGAGGACCCGTACCGCCGACAACTAGGCTGTAGCTGATCAAACGCATGTAGTGCTTGATATCACGCATACACTTCGACTTGAACGTGTCAGTGGAATTGGCCTCACCCTGATTGTTCAAGTAGGGATACTTAGAAATGCAAGCATCGTAAGCTTCTTTAGCCACGTTATCCAGGTTGCCCGCTAGCTTCTCAGCCGCTTCTAAACGTGCAGACGCACGCTGCAGACTGCCCTGTACTGACTCCAGGTCAGAGGCAGTGGGAAAACGTCCTGCTGCATCAGCTGCAGCAATCACGGTGGTAACAACAGATTTCATTTCGGTTTTCTCTCCAGATGTTTGTTTGATCGATTTCTTCTAAAGCTGTTTCAACTTGTAGTCAACCCGTGACTAGCTCAGTGCTGAAACAACCCGATCAAAGTAGCCACCAGCTTCTGCTACTAGTGAAGCACAGCGGTCTTCTACGACGGGAGAACCCATCTTACGTAGACGCGCACCCGCACGCGCTTCGCTGGGGTTGTCTTGAATGTGCGCAGACGAAGACGCCTTCATGATCTGGACGGCACGTACCGTGGATGTTGCAGGAACGCCTAGAGCCGCATAGGTCTCTTTTAGACCGTTCAAGCAGCGGTCATCCAATACTGACGCATCACCCGCTAGCAGTGCATAGGTCACGTAGCGCAGGATGATTTCGCCATCACGCAGGCAGGCTGCCATACGACGGTTGGGATAGCAGTTGCCGCCCGCTTGAATCAAACCCTGGTTCTCACAGATCATCCCGGCTACCGCGTCTGATACGATGCAGCTAGCATTCGATGCAACCGCGTTTACCGCGTCTAGACGACGGTTTCCCTTTGCTACAAACTCTTTTAGTGCAGATAGGTCTGTAATCGGGGCAGTGCTCGCATCTGCGGATACTACCGCTCTAGAAAAAGCGTCAAGCATTGAGCTCTCCTTACCTTAAAAAACATTTGAAATTTTTGTTGACAACCGCCACAGCAGTTCGGTTTGTCACTTAGCCACAGTAGAAAATTGCGGTCCCCTAAGTCCTCAATATTAAGAACAAAGCAACATTCCGTTACATAAGACTCATTTAGACTCATTTAACTCAGTCAAACTAATGACAAACGACGGATCAGCCGTAAGAATAGAGTCAGAATCAAGCCGTCGGTTTTTGAAAAAAGTTAAAGGAATCGCCATTATGACTAGCTCTGGGGATACAGCCACGTCCAACGTCAGTATTGAAGAAATTAACGAACTGATTGTTGAGTTTGAAAAGTATCGCGAACGCCTGGTTACTGAGACAGTGGATGCTGCTAAAAAGGCCAAAATATCGAAGAAGGAAACGATGGCCCGCCTAGAACCCGAACTGGCTCAAATTGATGCAGCTCTGACACAGCTACAGGCTCAGCTAGCCACTCTTATTCCTGAGCCAGCAGCGGAATAGGGCTGTCCGCTAGGCTCAAGTAACGCTTCTAGCAGTAACTGACCCGGTATTTAACATTTAGGTAGAGACGATCGGCAATGACAAATTCAATGACTGATACAACAAACGATGAGGTAACGCAGCAAGCTGCCACCGATAGGCTGGTGCAGCAGGTCAATGAACAGATTGACCTACTCTCATTTGATGAATCAGATCAAGATACGCTACGACAGCTGGTGGAGAGTTTCTCGGACAAGCGAGGAATGACTCGACTGCGTATTGCTGAAACTTTAGGCCAGATTGGTGAACCGGCGACTCCTGTGCTGATGGATGGACTAGCTCACCATTCTAACGAGGTAGTGCGACGTGCCTGTGCTAAGACACTGACGCTGATTGCCGATCCAACAGCGATTCCTACGCTGGTTCATTCCTTTTTAAACGACAGCGATACGGTAGTACAGGGCTCGTCAGTGGGGGCTTTGGCAAGAACCGGTCGGCTAGCCGCCCCTGAATTACTCAAGATTTTAGAAGATTCTAGCCATCCCGAAACTATTAAAGGCCATGCGGCTTGGGCCCTGGCATTTATGGGGTCTGAGGCCAAAGATCTGCTATTACAGGCGCTCAGTTCAGAATCTGAGGCCGTCCGAGCTGCCGTGGTGGGCGCGATCGCAAAAGTCGCTCAAGAAGAAGCGAGCCCTGAGAATTTTGATATTTTGATCAATGCCCTCCACGATCCGGCTGAGGTCGTTCGCTGCGAAGCCGCCGCTGTCCTGGGGACCCTGGCCCATCAGCCCGCCCTGGCCAGTTTACAACCGCTGCTGGATCACCCCAGCGTTGGCACTCGTAAAGCGGCCATATTAGCCATTATGAAAATCGGGCAGCCTGACACCCTAGAGATATTAAAAACTGCCATGGCCAAGGAAACTGATGAGAGTCTCCAACCCATCTTTAATTTAGCCATCAGCCAGCTGCAAAAAAAGGCCCCCATCGATGACTGGGACTAGTTAACTATCTTTTGGGCGAGTGTACTGCTTAACCAGCTCCATCCGAGATAGGGCGCTCACCGCTGTCTGCTTGACATAGGTATCAGTAGCGTCATCTTCTGCCAGCTGAGTCAGGACTTCGATACTTTGATCGCCGCCAATAGAGGCCAACGCATTGACGATGGATATAGCCAGCGCTGGGTTATCCGTAGCACCCAGAGTCTCGGTTAAAATATCAAACGCCGCCTCGCCAATTTCTCCTAAAGCCATAGCTGAGGCGATATTGACCACCGGATTTTCATCTAGAAGAGACTGTTTGAGTCCCTGCAATCCTAGGGGCGGAAACGGCTCTTCAGGATAGTATAAAGCCACCTGAGCCAGCGCCTTGGCACAGCTGCCCCTTACGGTTACATTGTCGCTGTTGCTAAGGGCATCAACAATAGCGGGTACCGCATCCACACCAACCGCGCCCAGAGTTTTTACAGCGGCGCGACGATAGATCGTATCATCGTCATCCAAAGCGGCCATTAGCTTTGGAATAGTGCTGTCATCACGGTTATTAATAATCTCCACCATGGCCCGCTCTCGGATGTGGGGATTGGGATGTTTTAGCTGTTCAAAAGAAGAGTCCATGGGCTAGAAATTGTTCGATTTTTTAAAAATAAGGCATTAAACCTGGGTCACGGGAACTGCGCGATTCGCCCTGGCTCGTACGGCCCAATCATCGGCTTCGAGCAACAGCTGATGCTGGCTATAGTCGCCTAATTTTTCTAGGGCCATTAACGCCGCGTATTGCAGCATCCAAATTTTACTCTGAGCGCTGCGCTGCAACGGGGCAATAGCCTGCGAGTCGCCCAGCTCACCGAGGGACAGCGCTGCGGCTGCTCGGGATTTCATAAACTGCGGTGCAGAATTATGTAAGGCTTCTAGCAACAAGTCATAAGCGGGCTGATGTTTAAGCCAGCCCATCAGCTTCATCACGTGGTAGTGAGCGCCATAGTCATTGTGGGCTTCGGCTTCGTAGGTCGCAAAAAGAGCCGCCGGAGCCTGCTCTGAATATTGGTCAACAAACGTTTGCGTTGCTAGATAGGTGCGACCAAAGTCGGTTTGGTAAAGCTCTCGAACTAAGAAGTCGAGGGCTGGGGGCTGATCATACTCATGTACCAGCACCAAATCCTTGGGATGATCTAGGAGGATTTGCTCGATCAGCGGTAGGATTTCGTCGATGCTAACCGCTCCAGCTTCCATACCAATATCAGCTAACGTACGCACGGCACGCAGCCGAAACATTAGAGAGATAGGGCAGCGGGCGATGTCTGCAATCGCTGGGTAGTAGCGAGAATTGATTAAATCTTCGAGACAGGCCCGACGCGCATTAACGCTGTCGCTTTGTAAAAATGCAACGACTCGGTCAATCTGGCTAAAGTCTTGGGTAAAACGACAGACGGCTGAGATCGCAGCGCTAGCTGTCGGTTCATCATCAGCGTCCATAAACGGACGAATGCGATCTACTGCCGCACCATAGTTTAGCTTTACTAGCGTATGAATAATCACTCGATAGATCTGTTCTGGCTTAGTCAACAGATCGGCAATCTCTTCTAAAATCTCTGAATCGTTGGTGTTAATTTCACCAATTGCCCAAACAGCAGACTCAACCGTATAGCAGTCTGTATCCGCCAAACACGTGCGAATAGCCTTTAATCCACGGACAGCTTTTAACTTCCCCAAAGACTCCACGGCCTTACGTCGAGTGATCCGATTATCTAGCGAGTCATAGGCTGTGTACACCGCTCGAATCAGAGCATCAACAGAGGCATCCGATGGATAATTGGCTAGCTGAGACGCGGCAATGTAGCGCTCACTTTCGTCAGCTGCCTGCTCAGGAGGAGTATCTAATAGAGCAATGCACTGGTCTTCTGTTAAACCAAAAATATTAGCAAAACGCTTATCCATAGAATGGTTGAGCAACAAATAAAAACGCTAATGCCTATAGCTTACGACACTAACTTGATCAATCGGACCTGTTCTTCGCAGCAAATCGGCGCATCGACCCATGCAAATAAGCCTGGAGACTCGTCAGAGTCTCCAGGCTTAGACTAACTAAATGCAATCAAACCCCTAGGAAAGGGAGTTGATAACGTAGTCCAGCATGGCGTTGTACTCAGTCAATGCCTGATTGGACATATCACGAGGCGCACAGCCACGGTTACGAGCAAAGCTCAGTGCAGCTACATACGGTGCAGTGGGTAGGTTTAGCGCACGATACACTTCACGCTGTCCAGCAATACCCCACTCGTCTAGAGGACCCGTACCGCCGACAACTAGGCTGTAGCTGATCAAACGCATGTAGTGCTTGATATCACGCATACACTTCGACTTGAACGTGTCAGTGGAATTGGCCTCACCCTGATTGTTCAAGTAGGGATACTTAGAAATGCAAGCATCGTAAGCTTCTTTAGCCACGTTATCCAGGTTGCCCGCTAGCTTCTCAGCCGCTTCTAAACGTGCAGACGCACGCTGCAGACTGCCCTGTACTGACTCCAGGTCAGAGGCAGTGGGAAAACGTCCTGCTGCATCAGCTGCAGCAATCACGGTGGTAACAACAGATTTCATTTCGGTTTTCTCTCCAGATGTTTGTTTGATCGATTTCTTCTAAAGCTGTTTCAACTTGTAGTCAACCCGTGACTAGCTCAGTGCTGAAACAACCCGATCAAAGTAGCCACCAGCTTCTGCTACTAGTGAAGCACAGCGGTCTTCTACGACGGGAGAACCCATCTTACGTAGACGCGCACCCGCACGCGCTTCGCTGGGGTTGTCTTGAATGTGCGCAGACGAAGACGCCTTCATGATCTGGACGGCACGTACCGTGGATGTTGCAGGAACGCCTAGAGCCGCATAGGTCTCTTTTAGACCGTTCAAGCAGCGGTCATCCAATACTGACGCATCACCCGCTAGCAGTGCATAGGTCACGTAGCGCAGGATGATTTCGCCATCACGCAGGCAGGCTGCCATACGACGGTTGGGATAGCAGTTGCCGCCCGCTTGAATCAAACCCTGGTTCTCACAGATCATCCCGGCTACCGCGTCTGATACGATGCAGCTAGCATTCGATGCAACCGCGTTTACCGCGTCTAGACGACGGTTTCCCTTTGCTACAAACTCTTTTAGTGCAGATAGGTCTGTAATCGGGGCAGTGCTCGCATCTGCGGATACTACCGCTCTAGAAAAAGCGTCAAGCATTGAGCTCTCCTTGTTTTTTAAAAGCTTTTTGTGTGTGGCAACAAACTCAGCTCGTTTGCCTTAACCACTGAAGAAACAATAGAAAATTGTGGTGACCACTGTCTCAATTAATGAAAAGAAAGCAACATTCCGTTACAAGCAACACCATTTCTTAGTTTTTGGGCGGCTTTAGCTCAAATACGACTCTAAGGAAACAAAATGATTAGGCTCCAATTAGACGTACAGGCCTTCCCTGGAAGATCTCTCCGAGGCTAAACCCGTTCATCAAATCGGGTGTGAAAGCTACCGTATTTGATCCAATACTGCTGTAAATCGTGGTGGGGCGTGTGCAAACTGGCTTTTGCTCGATACAAGACCACGCGTCGATGCTGCCCAATCCAGATTTTTTTGACTGGCTCAACGCTGATCAACGTGCCGCCCAGGGGCTTGAGACAGTCTTGAAACTTCTCTACCGTAGAATATTCAACGGTTTCAAAAATGAAGAAATTACCCGAGCGGATCAGATGACGGCTGCGAATCCACGATTTCATCTTCTTTTGGGCTTGAGGAGGCAGCATGGAAATTCGGATCGCGTCAGGGATGCTCAGGTCTAGACTAGCGTCAGGCGCTTTAGAAAGGGAGTTCATGGTCAAAACTGGCGCGTTTACGAAACTGTAGTGTCCCTTCCGTCGAGCCCCATACATATTCGTCGGTGTTGATGTCCATCCCCTGGTCGATACTCATCCAGGTATTTTCAGTAATCTCCACATGACTTGTGAGATAGGTAATTTTGCCTTCTTTGGGAATAATACAGGCTTTTCCCGGTTCTACACTGCCGACAAACATATCGTCCTTGCGTCTAAACACCATCGAACACCCTTCTCGTCGCTCGATACAGTCGGGGGTAATCGAATTCAAGACCTGGGTATTGTGACCGGCTCCGGCATATAGCAGCCGATCTTTGAGACCATAGTTTTCAATATAGATATGATCGCCTTTGTCAACGAGGCGATGGACTCCCTGGCGATAGGGACTCCAAAGATCGTAGTTTTGAGTTTGTTCGGAATACAGCCCCACCCCTGAGAAAAACTCGTAGGGAAGGGGGCGAAAGAAAATACGGATATGGGCAAATTTGGTGGGCTGATCAAATGCCTGCTGCTGGTTGCTAAAGTCCCCAGACATCCAGCGAGTGAGCGTTATAAAGTCCTGGGAGTAAGCGACACTGGCATTACTGGAAAGCACCATTTCTTCAGTATTATTTCAGTTTTCAAAGAGAGTTTATTCGAAATTTGGAATCATGGGTCAGCAGATTGTTGCGATCGCACAGTTCCATCCATCACCGTCGCTAATGTTCGCAGATCAGTTCAGTTGCTAGACGTCCACAGTTTGCAGATAAAGCCATACTAAAAATCAGCAACGCTTATTTATTTATAACTAACTATTTGCCTCAGTGTAACTAAACGCTAATACGCCGCACCTCAGATGAAAAACTAGCGGTCGTTACCCCCTGACCGCTGCTGGTTCTAATCAACGACACCCGAAACCGAAGATTCGGTGTGGCAAACCAGATTTTTTCCTCGGCAGCAGCCCGCTCGTAGGCGGTCGTCAAAATAAATGTACCGTCGTCTGTAAACGTATAGGTACCCATAGACTCCATGGTCTCTGCATACCCCTGTTCCCTTAGAAGCTTGCCTGTCGTAGCATCGGTCGGTACGGGCACTAAAACGGTAGAACCTTTAACGACCTGGTCCTCATCCCAGTCAGACTCACCCTCCCAGCTCATCTTAAACGGGCTGACAATGGCTGATGGAGAAACCCCATAGCGATCGCACAGCTCCAGTACGCCTGGGCTATCTGCGCGAATAGATTCGATGATAATGGTAGAACGAACCTCTTCAAAATGGGCAAAGGCTAGATGATGCGCACTACGCTGCGATCGCCATTCTCCTAGCGAGTCTTGGACAAAAGTTTCAATATCCATTGAAATAAAACATCGTCTGAATTAGTCTAAAATCTTACCTTTTGCAAATACGGTTGCTAATTTATAGAATGCGCCCATCTATTGCCCTAGTCAAACGCGAGCCAGCTCGAGGCTAGGAGAACCTCCCAGCCTCAGAGAATCATCATCCGACGGCTGTGCTATACCTCAGAGATACTGGTAATTTTGGCACCCGAGCGCTGTATGTTCTGAATCCGCTGAGATAGCTGAGCATAGCCCACCTCAACGCTGTAGTTACTCTTGGTCACACGGTTGCCAAAATTAGCCTTAGACGCAGCAATACGGAAACGCTTGCCGGTATTACTATAGGTACCCGAACCACCGGCCGGAGACTTAATCTTGGTACCTCGGTTACCCGCTACGTCACCAATCAGCTTAGCCGACTTACCGGTGTCGTTGGCCGCGTAGCCCCGATCTAACGCAAACAAGCGATTAAAGGCAACATTTTTAATCCCGGCTTGAGTACTAGCGCCGCAGCTATAAGGAACAACATTCTCTCCGAACGCGGCAAAATACTCTTCGCTGCTGAGATATGAGTCAATTTCGGCCTCATAGCCAGACGTGTTGTAAGTTTGGACGTGCTCAGAAATCTCAGTTTGATCCTGGGGCGCGCGACCGAGTAAATGCTTAAAGTTAAGCTCAATAAATCGATAGGGAGACGAGTTGTCAAAGAAGCGAGTTCTGTAAATATCTGACGTGGCCACCGCTCGAACAAAGCCGCGTACGGTAATCTCACCATTTCTAAGCATAGACTCAGCACTGGTCAAACGCTGGCTCTCTAGAACATGGGCATTCCCCAAGACTTGCTTATAAACCGCTCGAATAACAACTTGTAAGTCTTCTTCGGTGGCGTTTGGCCGTAGTTCAACCGCTTCAGTGTTAATCCACAGTGACATAACTGTTTCTCCTAAACGATAGTGATGAGCACTCGTGCCGTTGTGCAAACGGCTGGTGGTCGCTAATGCTAAAGACTCCTCTGGGCATGAAATCAACGTCTCAGTCCAGCAAGAGACCGCTATTGCGACTCTACGAATGACTAATGTGAGTTTTCTAAAAGACCGATGGTCAGGACTAATTGGTGTCCTATTAGAGAGATATCGGATTTTGAAGGTTAAATGAGAACAACTTTACTTTTCTTAAAGTTACTATCACCACATTTTCTGGCAAATGGTAACAAGCATGACAACGTCTAAGGGGGTGGGGTGAGATCGCACCCCACCAAAAACCTAACCACAGACAACATTCAGCCAGACACGAGCCTGACCAACTTTCGACTGAGATATACTGCCCCTAAGTCAGGGACTCAAAACAAACTAAAAAGGCCACCTTACTAACAAGGCGGCCTTCACAAGCATCACCCTAAAAAATTAGGCAATCTCAGTAATGCTGACAATCTTTGCACCTGTACGATGAATTCGCTGAATTTGAGGCGTCATCCGGTCAGCCGAAACAATATACTCGTTCATGCTGACGCGACGAGGGGCATCAAATTTAGCAGCGGTCGTTTTGATCTTAAAGCGCTTGGTAGTTCCAGAGTTCAAGTTAGTTGCCGCACGCTTGATCTTGTTACCCTTCTCTGAGCCCGCAACCTGAGCCACCAGCTGTGCGGATTTAACCGCGCTGCTCACCTGAGCAGGACCACGGTCAATGGCAAAAATACGGTTGTAGCTAACCTGAGACTGCCCTAACTGAGTGGTGTTGGCATTATAGAACGGCACTACATTCTCGCCAAAGCGCGCCTGGTACTCATCACTATCAATGTAGGAATCGATTTCAGCGTCGTAGCCTTCTTCTACGCAGCGACGAATATGCTCAGATAGTTCAGCCTGACTCTCAGGAGCACGTCCCAAGAAGTGCATAAAGTTAAGTTCAACAAAGCGGTAGGGAGCACACTTTTCAAAGTAACGACTGCGATAAAAATCAGATTTACCGACAGCACGCACAAAGTCACGCACAGAAATACTGCCATCGCACAGCTGAGACTCAGCCGTTACGAGCCGCTCACTTTCCATCACATGGGGATTGCCCAAAACGTGGCGGTAAACAGCATTAATTACGGATTGCTTTTCTTCACTGCTGCTAGAAGGCCACAGCTCAAAAGTTGTCATCGGATATCTCCTACTAATTGATTATTAAATAGTCTCAACAAACAGCCATATAAGTTGCTAGGACATCGGCTGACTCGCCCATACGAGCACTCCTATCCTTAGGGCAATCAAATCTAAAAGGTTCACTATCCTGCAACCAAATAGAGTAAGACTAGCCTTAAGGACAGCAACAGCCCACTGCCCTAGCTCAAGTACCCAATTCTAAACAAGCTAAGAAACAGGCGTAATACTGGCAATCACACCGCCCTGCTTATGAATGCGCTTGTACTCGTCTGACAGTCTGTTAAAGGGCACCATGTACACTTTGTTGGCCCGGCGGAACTTAGACACACGATTGACTGCCTTGGAGTTGTAGCTAGTCACTTCAATGCGGTAAATCTTGCCGTTGGCCCCAGCACCCACACCTTGACGGGTAATCGGCGCATCATCAGGATTCTGGAATAGCGCGCCGTCAGAGGACGGAGAGACAACAGGAGTTGGCGTAGCGTTGATAACTAGAGCATTCAGACAGGGCTTTTTACCACTCAGACTCCCCTTGAGAGAGCTACTAGAAGCACCGCGCACTAGCTCAAAGGTGTGAGTAAAGCCCACCATATTGCTAGCTTCGGTCTTGTAACCACGGATATAGGGAACGAAGTCCTGCCCAAAAACATCCTGATACTCATCACTGTCGATATAAGAATCGATATCGGCCTCAAACCCCTGAGTATCAAGAATGGCGCTATGGGCCTTCATTTCTTCATAGCTGTTGGGAGCGCGACCCAGCAGGTGGCGAAAGTTGAGCTCAGTGCTGCGATAGCGAGAGCAGCTTTCAAAAAAGCGGGAGCGGTACAGATCAGACTTGGCTACAGCACGGACAAAGTCACGTACGGTTAGCTCACCAAGCTTAAACTGAGACTCCGGCACCGTTAGGCGCTCGCTCTCCATTACATATGCATTACCCAAAACCTGTCTGTAAACGGCTTTGATAATGGTATCAAGGCCCTCACTATCGAGGCCAGGAACCCACTCGACTGGGGGGGTCTCATCAAAAAGGCTCACGCCCAATCGGGCAGCTGGTCCAAAAGCCATTAATGCTATCTCCTAGATGACAACAATGGTCTAAATAATTTTATCTCGGAATGTTAAGAAGCTGAGGATTGACGGTGCCCTAAGAAAAAGCTGCCTCCCTTGTATGAATCTTATCAATCAGCGGGCCGCAGACTACTAAACAGATTCAAGGCAAACAGTCTATAAATGTCGTACCAAAACTGAGCATAAACACTCGCTGACATTCATCTTCGTATATAAAAGCGGTCTCTAATCGTCAAGAATTATGAACCCATCGGGGAGGTGACTGGACAGGGATCAATGTTGGGGTTAAGCCAGACCAGAAATTGTTCGCCAACTAACCTGGTGGCAAGGACTTTAGACAGATGAGCCCCTCTAATGACACGTCCTTAAACGGCAATAGTCCAGACTCACTAAAGATACAAAAGTACACGATTCTAGACCAAACCTGAGACATATCTAGCTTGATAGCCTAGATTTTTACGCTCTCAGGCTATTTGACCGTATTTAGGTCAAATAGCCCCCGACTGCCTCAATAGGGTCACAGCCTGATTAGCGCGAAAAGACTGCTTGGCTTCGCTCAATGCCGTTCCTCCCCAGCGATTCTGAGGTGACGCATCAGCACCTTGAGCCAACAGCATCTCCATAATATCGATGTCGCCCCGAGAAGCGGCCATCATCAGTGGAGTCCATCCACCTATATTGGCTGTGTTTACCTGGGCTCCTAGACTAATCAGCCTATCAACCGTAGGTGCGTGACCATTACTAACAGCCAGATAGAGCGCAGTGTCACCAATGCGGTTGGTGTGATGCAAATTATCACCGTGCTGAACCAGCTGCCCAACAATATCGGCGTGGCCCTGACGGGCCATTAGTAATAAGATGGTCTCCTGATAGCGGTTACAGACACTGCTATCAGTTTGCGCGCCATGGTCTAGCAGCGCTAGCACGATCTCCCGCTGATCGGCCTCAGCTCCATAGAGAATAGCCGTATAGTTCACTTCATTACGGGCATTCACATCAGCCCCCACGCTGAGCAGCAGCTCTACGATAGACAGGTGACCTTCGGCTGCCGCCCACATTAGCCCCGTACAGCTGCGCCAGATGCCTTCAATATCAACGCCCTCCACCAGGAGACGCTTAACCGTGGCTAACTCGCCGCGGATGCAGGCATTGACCAAGGGTTCATGGGTATTAGACATAGGCTAATAAAGAAATTTGAGCAAAAATATAGAGATCACACCACCGGTTCAAACTGATCGAGGGCCTGAATCAGACGGTCAAAGTAGGGATCGATCTGCCCATCATCAAAAGTCACTTCAAGTCGATCGAGCTGTTGCTTGCTAGCAGTTTTGAGCGATCGCACTCCGTAGACCATGGCATCTAGGGGCACCTGTAGCTCTCGATAGAGCTGTTCCATATAAGCTAGCCCCGGATCGCTGGTATAGTCGATACGCTGAGCCGCAATCCCATAGGTAACACAGCGGAGAAAATGCCAAAAATCACGCCAGCAGGCTTCGGCGCGAATAGCTGGATACAGACCGCCTCCTGGTTCAGTAATGCCGGGAAATTGAGTCAGTACCTGGGCCCTGGCGGTATCCACAATAGTGTTGGCCCGATCTCGAAAATAGCGAGCGATGGTGGCCCCAGGCATTGTCTCCAGCGCCGCATCATCCAGGTAAATACGCTGCTCATCAGCCGATTGCAGACGGGCGATCGCATCTTCAGCAAACTGAGCCTGCCAGCCATCAAACCTGACAATTCGAGCTTTCGCGATCAGCTCTTTGACTTTGGGACTAAGGGTAGATGCCATGGAGATACCTCATGCTCTCTAATGATTGTTACGCAATGTTACAATTTTGACCGAACGTTTTTACTGGCAAGCCTAAGGGCCCTGCTGGCGAACTGATCTAAGCGGTCTATACATTATGGAACTGTCTGATATTCAAGCCATTCTCAACCACACCGATTCGCAGCAGCGTCTAAAGGGGATTGTAGCGCTCAAAGACTATGAGGCTGATATTGCCGGACCGCTGCTCCTTCGTAAGCTAAACGACCCCGAATTTTTGGTTCGCTCCTTTGTGGCCATGGGTCTAGGGCGCAAACGTAGCCAGGCTGGGTTCGAAGCATTGTTGAGCATGATTGAGCATGACTCCGACAGCAACGTCCAGGCTGAGGCATCTAACTCTTTGGCCATGTATGGTGACGCCGCCATCCCTCATCTGGTGCGGACATTCCATCACAACAGCAACTGGCTGGTGCGCCGCAGCATCCTTGCCGCCATGATCGATCTCGATAGCCCATCCCACATGCTTGAGATTTGTCTGGCCGCTATTCAAGACCCTGACATGACCGTTATCAATGCTGGTGTGGACCACCTGGGTACATTGGCAGACACCCACCAGAGCGACGCGGCCCTGGCCGCTATTTTGCCGCTTAAAGCTGCAGATATCTGGTATACCCGCATGCATGTAGCCTACGCCCTAAAGCGCTTTGACACCGTTGCTGCCAGAAAGGCCCTCACTGAGCTCCGCCAGGATAAGCACCATAAAGTCGTTGCCGCCGCCCTAGAAAGCCTGGTGCCGGAGTGAACCAGCCCCCCTGGCTGGCCAATCTACAGCTCAAGCCCTCGATTAAAAACTGTAGATACGGCTACAGCGACGCTCGTAGGGCTCTGTTAGCGTAAGCCTACATTCGAAGTAGCGAGCCATAACCCCGGCATAAAGCCTTTCTTAGTAAAGTCTTTATTGCTGTTTCTAGAGCTATTCGCTATCTTTAATGTAAATAAATGTAATCTTGTTTCGCCATAGCTTGATTTTAGGTGCGTCGATATAAATTAAGGTCCTAACTTGTATGTCATTATCTGTGATTACTACCCCTGCTGGCTCCCTAGAAACGCTGGCCGCCAGATTTTTTGAACTATCCGCCGGTGAATGGACGTCTCAGCGTCGCTACTACACGCTCAAAAATGGTGAGGCCCAAGAGGTTGTCAGCCATTTGACCATCGACCTTTTAGAGACTGGCCATCCTGAGCTTACGGCTTTAGAAGCTATGCACGGGCTAGACACCGCTATTATTTGTGGCGTTCGCTCTTCGTGGGAGAGCAACTATATTAGCCCCAGCCGCAAACAGGCCACCGGCTCAACGATCTTTGGTATCCAAGGGAATATTCTGTATCGCGATCGCGGGTTTGCCACGACCAAGCCGGTGTTTGCCACCTATGAGATGCGCGATCGCAACACCATGCAGCTGCACACAGAGTACGGCGGCTCGGCCTTTGATGAAGAACTCAAGTTTATTGGCACCAGTCACCGCACCCGACAGACCATCATCTCGCGAGCCGGTCAGGAAATTATGATTGGTCAATACCTAGAGACACGGGTGTAGCTACAGGCTAGGCCGTCTCTTCTGCATCTAGGCTACGTCGCGTCGTATTGCGAGTCAGCCCGTTCCACACGTCTAGCTCTTTAGCAGAGCGGCCTAGCAGCTGACCTCTAGAATTTTTAGTTAACCCCTGGGCCATTGTAAAATCGGCCCCGGCAATGCTAGCAACCATATCGAACTCCACCCCAGTCAGGTCGCTGGCGCGCAGATCGGCTCGTTGAAGTTCGGTACCGCTAACGCGAGCGTTGCGTAAGCTGGCCCCGGTCAGAAACGCCTTTTGTAAATTGGCTCCGCTAAGACTTGCATCATCCAAAATAGCTCCGGTCAAATCGGCTCCGCTCAAATAGGCACCCAGCAGCTTAGCTCCGCGCAAATTGGCTCCGCGCAAATCGGCCGTATTTAGATAAGCACCATTGAGCACCGCCTCAGGTCCAACCGCGCCAGAACTTTTGTAGCGAAAGTCTTCAGGCCACCGGGTACGGTCATCATAAAGCGCAATATTGAGCTTAGCCTCAGCCAATACAGCACCACTAAAATTAGCGCCGCGCAAATCGGCCCGATGGATAAATGCCCCCGTTAGATCAGCGCCACTAAGATTCGCTCCAGCCAGCTCTGCCCCCCGCAGATCGGTTCGCTGTAGCTGGGCATCTGTCAGATTAGCCCCTGCCAGATTAGCCCCGATTAGAGTCACCCCCTGGAGACAGCTACCGGTCAGATTGGTATCCGACAAATTGACTCTATATAGATCAAACCCGCGCAGATCTTTTTTCGAGAGATCGGTGCCAGCCAAATCTCGCTGGACCGATAGCCGCTCTAACAAAGCGGCTTCTAGGCTTGGAGTTTCGAGATGGCTCATAGATAGCTAAACTTTATAGATATAACTTCTGTCAGGGCGGTGCGCGTGTCTCAAAGCGACAGCAGCCTGACCCCGCAGCCACCGTTCGGCTGACTACCACGTTCGAGCGAAGGGCAACGTGTGTAACGCCAGTGTAGCAGCGCCCTATGCCCTTATCTTCTAATTAGCCGCAAACAGCCTATTTAATCGGGACCGTATCCTATGCCATTTCAGACACCCATGACCATGATGGACTTCTTTCGCAAAAGTGAAGGCATCTGGTTTATTCAGCGAGCCGTTCATCATTTTGACTCGGTAGCCGATGAGTCTGGAGAATCTAACCTAATTGTGGATGTCATCGAAGCTCAAGACCCACGCATCGTTGAAATTTGCCAAAACCAGGGAGTAGAACCCACTAAAGCTGCGGGTGGAGCCCAGTTTTCTTGGCAGTCCAACACCAAAGAATTTACCTACGACTCCAAATACGCGGCCATTTTAGTCGATATTCCCAATGACGATACCGGTAAGGCCGGTCAGCTCTTAAGAGACCGGGGCTATGTGGAAAATATGCCGGTGGTCGGTCGCTATGGCTTTGCAAACGACGGTGTCCTCACCATTGACAACGAGTATGACAAAAATCAGGGGCAGGAGCGCTGCTGGTTTCTCTCCGATGACTTTCGAGTCCGCGTCAGTACGGCTCGGCTCGCCAATGGAATTAACCTGATGACCTACTGTTCAGAACGGCGGTTTGTCACCCAAGATGACCTCAGGGCAATGGTGGCAGCCCATGGCGAACGCGCATCTAAATCATGATGTAACGGAATGTGTCTTTGTCTCTAAGAATCAGGACACGGTCCTCGGCAATCTCCTATGCTGCAAATGGCAGAGGCTATCTGCCACAACCGTTATAAATTAAGGCGAAGACAAAATGTACCGCCCTTTTCTAGAGCATTTAGAAGCCTCCTTAAAAGAGAAGTTTGAACTTCAACCAAGACCGATTCCAGCCGGATTGGAATGTCAGATTAGTGAGCGCGGGCGGCACCCAGCCTCGATTCAAAGCTGGTGTTATCAGTCACCTGAACTTAGAAAGATCCGCTACACCTACATTGATGCGGGTAAAGGTGCTCAAATCTTTAACAGTGTTCTGTATCCCAACCACTGTTACGACGTTCCGCTGTTGGGTATTGACTTTTTGTCCTTTGGAAAAGTTAAGAATTTAATTGTTCTAGACTTTCAGCCGCTGTTCCAAGACGAAGCCTATGAGGCTAAGTATTTAATGCCGCTAAAAGAGCTGCGCGACAACTATGCGGAGCTGGCTCAGGGACTAGAAATGAAATTTTATGATGCCAACCAGTATTTTTCAAAATACCTATTGTTTGCCAAGACAGATACGGAAACCGTCTCTACAAGGGTATTAGCCGCCTTTAAAGATTATCTGGATCTCTACTGGAAGATTTTGGCTGATGCCAAACCGTTAACCACCGACGTAGAAATTGCTCGGGTTAAAAAAGCCCAAATTGATTACGACCAGTACAGTGCTGAGCGAGACCCGGCCCATGGTCTATTTAGCAGCTACTTTGGCTCAGATTGGGCCGACCGTTTTCTCTATGAGTTCTTGTTTGAGGATGCTGTTCCGTTAGCGGTACAGGCTCACTAGCCGTCTGACAAGACATCACTACTTTTTTATGACGCTATATCAACCCTTTCTAGACTATGCGATCGCCACCCTCCAAGATCGCCTAGAACTTTCTCCTTACCCAATTCCAGCTGGTTTTGAGAGCAACACAGCTACCACCGGCAAGGGGAAACGTGAGGTTACCGTACAGACAACCAGTTACGGCTACTCGTCCCCAAAGCTGCGTCAGATTCGAGCCGCCCATGTTCAGGCTGGCGAAAGTCTACAGGTGCTGAATTTTGTCATTTTTCCTCGTTTAGACTACGATCTGCCCTTTTTTGGTGGCGATCTGGTGACCCTGCCAGGGGGACATCTCATTGCCATTGATATGCAGCCGCTGTTTCGCGATAGCCCAGACTATCAAAAACGCTATAGCGAACCGATTATGCCCATGTTTGAGGGCTACCAGCAGCACCTGCCCTGGGGAGGTGACTTTCCAGAAGAAGCCCAGCCCTTCTTTTCGCCCGCATTCTTATGGACCCGTCCTACGCAGCTAGAAGACGTGACTACCCACGTCTTTAACGCCTTCAAGGACTACTTAGACGCCTATATAGGCTTTGTTAAAGACGCCCAGCCCGTCACCGACCCTCAGCGGCTCCAGGCAATCGAAGCAGCCCAGCTGAGCTATATTCGCTATCGCGCCGAGAAAGACCCGGCTCGTGGCATGCTTACCCGCTACTACGGCGCGGACTGGACAGAGGAGTATATCCATGGGTTTCTGTTTGACTTAGAGCGTCATCTGCAAACAGCTTAGGAACAGTTCTCAAAAATACTAAGAAATACTAAACACCAGGAGACACGCAGCCCCGACCTTCTGGCATGTTTGAGACTCGTAAAATTCGTTTTCTTGAGCCCGCAGCCGGTCCCCTTGCAAAGGTCCTGCTGCGGGCTTTGTGCGCGGACCATAGGTGACGGCCTCGTCAATTTGACCGTTGCCAGAACACTGAGTACAGAATGCAGAGACCCATCGGACGCTGCAGACTCATAAAAGGGGGCTAATAGTAGCCACGTAATCTACCGTATTTTTGGCAATTTCGTCTGTTATCGACTCCCCATAACCCTTATAATTCGTAATATATTGGGGCCCCGTTACAGTATATAAAATAGACTGATGGCTTTTTGCAGACGGGCTTACGGTCATTTTTGACAGAATTTTGTTTCATCATCTGTTTCAGAGAGTAAAGTTTCTTTAACTTTCTCAGATTCGTGCCTTATTCGCTTTAATCTTCAAATTGGGGAGAGCGAAGTTTGCTGAGATGATTAATGGCTTCTGTGAAGGATGTATTAGATTGTCTGCATTCGCCTATCTATTTTGAAACTGTTTTTGATGCAGTTACTTGACGGGTTCTCGTCCCCACTTTTTTGGAAACTTACTTCGACGAATCAAATTTAGGAGAGTCAATCTATGTTTGATGCGTTTGCTAAGGTCGTCTCCCAGGCTGATGCAAGAGGCGAATATCTCAGCAGTGCTCAATTGGATGCATTATCTGCCATGGTTGCTGAAAGCAACAAGCGGATGGATACGGTCAACCGTATTACTAGCAATGCGTCCGCTATCGTAACTAACGCAGCTCGCGCTCTATTTGCCGAGCAGCCCTCACTTATCGCTCCTGGTGGTAACGCATACACTAGCCGCCGTAACGCTGCTTGTCTGCGTGACATGGAGATCATCTTGCGCTATGTAACTTACGCCATTTTCACTGGCGATGCTAGCGTTCTAGACGATCGTTGCTTGAACGGTCTACGTGAGACTTATCTAGCTCTAGGTACTCCCGGTACCTCAGTAGCTGTTGGCGTTGAGAAGATGAAGGATGCTGCCATTGCGATCGCTAACGATTCCAACGGTATCACTTCTGGTGACTGCTCCAGTCTGATGGCTGAGGTAGCTGGTTACTTTGATCGCGCGGCAGCAGCTGTTGCCTAAATTAACTCCCTGAATAGCATTTGGTGAGTTTGGTATTTGACAGGTCTAGGAGAGTTCTCTAATCAATTGCTTCCTTTTTCTGTCTGTCTGTTTAGAAACATTGGGAGATATCTCAAGCAATGAAAACCCCTCTGACTGAAGCAGTATCTGCTGCTGATTCACAAGGTCGTTTCCTTAGTTCCACCGAGATTCAGTCGGCTTTTGGTCGTTTCCGTCAAGCAAGTGCTGGCTTGGAAGCTGCTAACGGTCTGACTGCAAAGGCTGATAGCCTATGTACTGGTGCGGCTAACGCGGTCTATAGCAAGTTCCCTTACACAACTTCTATGCCCGGCCCCAACTATGCGGCCGATCAGCGTGGTAAAGACAAGTGTGTTCGTGACATCGGCTACTACCTACGTATGGTCACCTACTGTCTGATTGTAGGCGGTACTGGCCCTATGGATGAGTACCTGGTTGCTGGCCTAGATGAGATCAACCGTTCTTACGAGTTGTCTCCCAGCTGGTACATCGAAGCGCTGAAGTACATCAAGTCTAGCCACGGTTTGAGTGGTGACCCTGCTACTGAAGCTAACTCCTACTTGGACTACGCTATCAATGCTCTAAGCTAGTTGGATCTCTAGCCTGAGGCGCTCTGCCTTTTGGTTAAGCTTCAATTATTACCCAGAGGCATCTGCGAGCGCTCACTAGCGTTTGTCTTTGCTTCTGGGTTTGTTATGTTTAGGTACTCAGAAAGCCCATTAAGGTAAGGTGATGCGTGAGCGGAGTTCCTCATAATCCAGACGGTCAGCCGTTAACCCTCAGTCAGGCGCTAATCAATATTAATCAAACCGCCGATCCGGGACTGCGCTACTATGCCGCTTGGTGGCTGGGTAAAATGCGTGTCTGCAGTCCTGAGGCGATCAATGCTCTACTTAGAGCCTTAGACGATCAGACCGATCGATCGCCAGATGGCGGCTATCCTTTGCGTCGTAATGCCGCTCGGGCGCTGGGAAAAGTGGGTCAAGGCTATGACGATGTGCTGCCAGCCCTGATCCGATGTCTTGACTGTGACGATTACTATGTGAGAGAAACAGCGGCCCAATCCTTGGAAAGTTTGGGCGAGGCGGCGGCTGTACCCAAACTGGTTGCTTTACTTGATGGCGGTGTGGCCGCTGCCGTGCAGGTAGAAGGAAAACCCCATTTGGTCCAGCCTTACAACGCAATTTTAGAAGCCTTAGGCAGTCTGGGCGATCGCACATTGGCTACGACCATTACACCTTTTTTGGATCACGATGACACCCAGGTGCGTAACGCTGCCGCGCGTGCCCTGTACCAGATTACGGGAGAAGCCCAGTATGCCGAGCGGCTGGTCAAAGTGCTCGGTCACGATCAGCTACAGCTACGGCGGGCAGCTCTGATGGATCTAGGGGCTGTTGGCTATTTGGCCGGAGCAGATGCGATCGCAAATACCCTCGCTGAAAATAGCATGAAGCTGATTGCCCTCAAAGGCTTGCTTGAACAGCAGCTGGCGCAGCAAACCGACCTCTGTCAAGACAGTCGGCGGGTAATGACCCTAATGGATAGTTTGTTGTGATGAGCACAACCCAAACCACATTTGACACACGCTTACAGGCCGTTAACGAAGCTGATTCTGCCCAGGGATTGCTAGATGCGGTGGAGGCATTAGCTGAGCTAAACGACACGCGCGCTGTTCCCACCCTGATTCAGGTACTCGGGTTTAATAATCCAGGCGCAGCAGTCGCTGCCGTAGAAGGACTTATCCAAATTGGCGTACCAGCGGTCTCTCCAATTTTAAAAAAGCTCGATGGCTACAACTACGGGGCCAGAGCCTGGGCGATTCGAGCCCTGGCAGGTATTGGTGATCCTAGGGGTCAATCGCTGCTGCTAGAGGCGGCCGCTAATGATTTTTCTCTAAGCGTTCGTCGGGCGGCAGCCCGAGGGTTAGGCACCATCCGCTGGCAGGATATTTCTGCAGACAAACGCAGTGATGCAATGCTGCGATCTCAAACCACGCTGTTACAGGTCACCCAGGATGATGAGTGGGTGGTCCGCTACGCCAGCGTTGTTGGCTTAGAAGCGCTAGCCCTAGAACTGCCCGAGATCGCCCCTATCACCCAGCGACTTTGTCAGTTAAGGGACCAGGATGACACTATGGCTGTACAGGCCAGAGCCCAATGGGCCTTAGAGAAATTAGAAAAACCCTAGAAAAGACAAAAAACGAGAGCACCATAGCCTCGCCATAAGAAAAGGGCAAAGAAGATGTTCTCTTTGCCCCTACTTTATCCCAAAGAAGACAGACAGCTATCGTTAGACAGCAACAGGAGATAGGTAGCCTAGCTCTTCTAGCTTAGACATTACCTTGTTCACAGACTCTTCAAGAGACTCTTCTGCAGTACGACAGTCAACCTCAGGATTTAGAGGCTCTTCATAGGGGTCGCTAATACCCGTAAAGTTTTTGATCTCACCAGAACGTGCTTTCTTATAAAGCCCTTTGACATCGCGCTCTTCGCACACTTCCACCGGAGTGTTAGCATACACTTCAACAAAATCGCCGACACGCTCACGAACCTGGTCACGCACTGCTCGGTAGGGAGAGATTGCCGAAACTAGAACAATCACACCGTTGCGAGTCAGCAGGTGAGAAACAAAGCCAATCCGACGAACGTTTTCATCGCGATCTTCTTTACTGAAGCCCAATCCTTTTGTCAGGTTGGTACGAACAATATCACCGTCTAAGACTTCAAGCTTGGCGCCTGCTGCCCGTAGCTTTTTCTCTAAAGCCTGACTAATAGTCGTTTTGCCTGAGCCGCTTAGACCAGTAAACCAAACGGTTACGCCACGATGTTGCATATAAAGATACTCCTAAAAACTATATTTCGACGTTATTCATAGTCTTACGCCAGTATTATACGTTACCAATTTTCACAAAGAGTGACATCAATAACGGTTCCGGCCTTGGCCATTCGGCAGAAGAAATAAGTCTAGTGATCACGTCAAAAACAACCTGCCACTAAAGCGCTTCTTAAAGACCGTACAGCCAAATCGCAAGGGGAGGGGTGACAATGGCCAGTAGTAAACTGAGCGGCCCACCAACCCTGACAAAGTCTAAAAATCGGTAGCCGCCTGCCGTATAGACCATGGTATTGGTCTGATAGCCAATGGGGGTCATAAAGCTGTTGGATGCCGCAAAGGTAATCACAAACATGATCGTAAACACATTGAGCCCCAATTCGCTGGCAACCTTCAACCCTACAGGCAGAAGCAGTATCACAGCTGCACTGTTCGACAAGATGCTGGATAACACCGTTGTCAGAACGTACAGCAGACTAAGCAACCCATATCCTGATAGACGTCCGCCCACCGTAATAAGTTGCTGAGCGAGCAAGGTTGTTGCCCCAGAACTTTCCATAGCCGTTCCCAGAGGGATTAAACAGGCCAGTAGGAAAATGACGTCCCAGCGAACAGCCTGATACAGTTCTCCAGGCTTAAGACAGCCAGTCAGGATCATTAGCATCACTCCGGCCAGGGATGAGACCAAAATATTAATGGGCGTAAACGCTGCGATCGCAACCACCCCTACTCCAATTCCCATGGCGATATTGGCCCGGTCAGACCGCAGACTTTCCAAATCACGCTGTTCGAGCACTAGTAGGTCGCGGCTGGTCTGTAAACCTAGCAAACTTTGCTTAGGCCCCTGTACCAGCAGCAGGTCACCAAATTTAAGCTGAACCTTGCCCATGCGCTCACGCACCAGATCCTGCCCTCGACGAATGGCTAGAACCGTCACGTTGTAGCGCTGTCGAAACCGCAGTTCCTTTAAGGTAGAGCCCACCAAATTAGAGTTAGCAATGACCAGTACCTCGGCCACACCTTCTTGACCGGAGCTTAAATCGGCCTGCCAGGACTTTTGTCCAAACTGCACATCTGGCAAAATCTCAATCCCTTCACCATCACGGATTTTGAGCAGGTCTTGACGACCGCCCCGCACCAGAAAGATATCTCCGGCGCACAGAGACTTATCTCCCAGCGGCTGGGGAAAGTGGTTACCATTGCGAATAATTTCTAGTACGTCGAGATCAAACCGACGCTGTAGCTGACTGCTCTGTAATGTCTGCCCAACCAGACTTGAACGCGGTGTAACCACCACTTCACTGACGTACTCTTTAAGGTCATATTCCTCGCTGAGGCTGCTATTGGAGACATTGCGATTGGGCAGCAAAAACGGGGCAATAAATGCGAGATACAAAAGGCCCACCACAAAGATAATGGCCCCTAATTCTACAAACTGAAACAGCGAAAAATCACCGTAGCCCATTTGGTCTGACAGTCCGCTCGCCAGCACGCTCGTAGAGGTGCCCACCACCGTCAGCATTCCTCCCAAAATTGTGGCAAACGACAGCGGCATCAGCAGTTTGGACGGAGATAGACGATGCTGCTGGCAAAAGTCTTCGATAATTGGCAAAAAGACAGACACCACTGCCGTATTGTTAATCAGTCCAGAAATAGGCCCCACAATTAAGCCCAGGGCCAAAATCTGACGCCGACAGTTTTTGCCTCCCCACTGAATCAGCAAGTTACTAGCCTGCTGTAGCGCGCCAGTGCGAGCGATACCCGCACTGAGAATAAACATGGCCATGACCGTAATCGTCGCCGAGTTGCTAAAGCCGGCAATGCCTTCTTGGGGACTTACTAGACCTAGCACCATGAGCGCCACCATGACACCAAAGGCAGTAATATCGGCAGGTAGCCACTCTACTACAAATAAAACTAGGGCAACAGCGGTCACCCCGAGGGTCATAAGAATATCAATATCAATAGTCATACATTGGTAGCCAGACCGGTAAATATACTGCTGGTCCCAGCGTTGGGACGTGTCTCTAAAGCGTTGGATTTGCCTAGGTGGCAAGTATCCCCTTTGATTGCATCAGAGAATTTACTACGACAAGCCGTAGCGTAAAGCGTTAACTGAGCTATAAGAAATTCAAAATAGGTTGAAAATATCCCTATACATTAGGACATCTATATATCCCTTTACCCTAAGGCTTCGGTAAATTCATCTGTCCTAAACAATGTCGAACACTGATAGACGACCTCGCAGCAATCAGCCATGTTCGACATTACTTACAGTGGATATAGATAACTATCCGTTCGAAACGATGCCGATCGCGGCCAAAGTATCGAAACGGTCATGAGCTAACTGTCTGGATTAAGTCCCACGAGCCCCATTAGCACACCGCTACGTCGCTGCTGCCGTTCGGAGATCAGCTTAGGGCGAAGATATAGATTTTCAAGTAGGACAGCTCCTCCAGCAATCCAGGGCGGTACGATCAGTGCCCCAATAATGCCCAATACCTGGGCTCCTCCTAAAACCGCCAGCAGCTGATATAGCGGATGGACTCCCACCGACGACCCGACCAGTAAGGGATCAAGAATATAGGTTTCAAGATTTTGAGCAACGACATAGAGCAGCAGCACCCACAGCAGCGTCCATCCGCCCTGGGGAATCGCCACTAGCAAGGCAGGAACCGCCCCTAAAATGGGTCCCAAAAATGGAATCAGATTGGTCACCCCTGCGATCGCACCCAGTCCAATGGCCAGATCCTTCAGACCGATAAGGCTCAAACCAACGCTGGTGGCCACCGACAGCAACGCCGACACCACAAATCGACCGCGCAAATAGCCCCCGATGCGCTGGCCCATACAAGGAGCCTGGGCTAAAAGCTTTTCATCCCAGGGGCTGGGCAGTAACCGCGTCAGATTTTTAGTCAAGGTGCGGCTGTCGGCCACCATATATCCGGATACAAACAGCGACAGCACCAGGCTCACCACCCCTCCCAAAATACCGGCCGTTACTCCATAGGAGCGTACCAGCAGCTGCTGACTCGATTTAATTGTCCAGCTAATCAAACTTTGCACGTCGATTAGCTGAGTATAGAGTTCATTGGTGGTAAACGAGCGTGTATCCGTAAAGGCCGTCAGCCAGGCATCCGCCTCATTCAGCAGCCCTCGGATGGAGACCGGCACCCGGCGCACCAGCCGCTCTAGCTGCTCAAACACCGTCGGACCAATCAGCACTCCCAATAGAACTAGAACACTAATCAAGGTGAGATAAACCAAAATCACCCCCAGCCAGCGAGGCACCCGATACTGCTCAGCCCAGCTCACCACCGGAGCAATCGTACAGGCCAAAACGACCGAAATCATCACCAGCAACAGCAGGCTTTTAAGCTGCCAAAGCAAGGCCAGCAAGGGGACCGAGGCGATTAGCAGAATGACACTATTAACAGACATAACCAACCGCTGCGGCGCAGGCGCAGTTTTGGCCCAGGAATCATTGGCCATGAAAGGACAAAAGGGGTGTTTAACTCAGTCTACTGACCTTTATAGCAGGGTACCAACCGCGATCAGAAAATTTGGAGGTAAGTCCCAAACCTTCGACGCTTAAAAAACAGACACACCAGCCTTAATTAACCAATTGCTCGGTTTTCGCTAAAGCGTATAGGTAAAGTCATCGACGAGTACTCCAGGCACACAGCTACCCCCCAGCCCCCGACGATCGTAGGTATCAATATCAGCGATGGTGTCTTGAAAATTAGTCAGGTTTACAAGGCCATCGCCAAAACAATGATAGAGACTCTCGTCAAACCGTAGATTTTCAATCGGGGCGGTGACTTCGCCATTTTCTACCCAAAAACAGGCATAGCGAGTCATACCGGTCACCCGACCGTTGGGGTGGTCGCTCCAATTTAAATAGTGCAGATTAGACAGATACAGCCCCCGGTCTAACTGAGGCAAAATCTGGTCCGCCGTCAGCGACCCTGGCATAATTTCTGGTGCTCGCAAGTACTCGCCCCGACTGGCATAGTTAGAAGGAACTTTATACTCTTTGGCGCTGCGGGAACTGACTAGACTATTGACTAGCCGTCCTTGCTGGATCACCGGCAGCTGGAGGGGAGCCACTTCACCGTAGCTATTAAATCGAGGCATATTTGCCCGTTCAAAATTCTCTTGTAGCGTAAATTGAGCTGACAGCGACTGTCCCTGACGCAGCAGACCAAAGGCGCTATTCCCCTGCTGTAGGTCGGCTTCTCCGACACCACCCCAGGAAAACATATGGAGCAGCTCCGCTACCGCCGCTGGCGCTAAGTAGGTGCGATACTGCCCCCGCTCAATAGTTTTAGCCGGACGCGCCATCAAGGTGAGCTGGTGCTTGGCCTGAGTGATTTTGTCTACAAATCGAGACGGCTGCCACTGACTACCGGCAAAGGTACCTTTAACTGCCCGGTTTTGAGCGTCAAATAAGGAAAAATCCAAACTGTAGCTGGTACTTTCAAACCAGTGCCGCTGACCGGCAGAGTCTGCATAGCCTCGAAAAATTAGCCCCGCTGCGTAGATACCCGTAAAGTCTAGCCCCTGAACCGGAGGCAGCAGGGTGGCTGCGATCGCATCTGCCGCCAGCAGCTCACCTCGATTGACCGTTCGGCTAGTAGCTGAGCCCTCAGGCAGCACCAAAAAAGGATCGATGGGTAGCTGAGGCACCACCGTCTGCAGTTCGACCAGCGCCGTTTTTAAGAGCGGCCAGTCGGTCTCAAACTCACCCACAAAGGGGACTGCCGCTGAAGTCGTACGCTCATTTTGCATCAGCGTCAGGGTGAGGGTGCCATCGCTAACCGTACCGGTCTGTCGCACGCGGGCCCGGTTAAACCGGGTAAACTGACTATCCTCGCCACTTAAGGTAAGGGTAAAATGAGCGGACATATCGAGCACAGAGGCCACCGCATCGGCTATCTGAGCAAAGACCTGTTCTGCAACCCGTAGTTCATCTGATATGGCCATCGTCATACCGCTCCCCCAAACATTTCAATCGTCTCAAAGGCACATACAGGAGCCCCGTGTCCTACCCGAATGAGCTGATTGGGTTCCCCTTTGCCGCAAAATGGAGTGCCGTATACATCCCAGGTACTGGCATTACCCACCTGGGACAGACTATGCCAAAACTGTGGAGTGACCGAACGATAGTTGGGATTTTTTAGCGTACGCGTCAGCCGACCATTTTCAATCAGCTTGCCGTACTCGCAGCCAAACTGAAACTTATGCCGCTGGTCATCAATGGACCAAGAGCGATTGGTCTCCATATAGATGCCGTGCTCGATATTGGCAATCATCTGCTCAAAGGTGAGATCGCCGGGCTCTAGATTAATATTGGCCATGCGATCAATGGCCGGTCGATTCCAGGACGAGGCCCGAGAATTCGCCACGCCAGGCACCTGGGAGCGCTGCTGGCTTTCCAAACCACCCAGCCCCCGCTCTAGCTTGCCCTCACGAATCAAATATTCTCGGGTCGCCGGAGTGCCCACGTCGTCAAACCCATAGCTGCCAAGCTCTCCCACCACCGTCGGGTCAAAGGTGACATTCATCAGCTGAGAACCGTACTCTAGTGAGCCAAAATCCTCCAGTTTGATAAAGCTCCCACCGGCATAGTTGCGCTCATCTCCCAGGATGCGGTCTAGCTCCAGCGGGTGACCAATACTCTCATGGATTTGCAGCATCATTTGATCGGGAGCGAGCACCAAGGTCGCCGTCAGGTCCGGACAGTTATCCGCATGGAGCAGCTCCACCGCCTGCTCCCCCACCTGCTGCACCCGCTGCCACAGGTCTAGACCGGGAAATAGCTCCCATCCGCCCTGATAGCTTTGGGCCAGATAGCCATGGTCGGTGCGCAGCTGTGTGGTCGGACCGTCTTGGGCAATGGTGCCAAAGTGGGTCTCTATTAAATAGTCACGCTGATAGATTTCTGAACCATTGCTGCTGACAAACCAGGTCTCAATATCGTGGCTGCGCGCCGACGCAGTAGTCTGAGCAATTTTGTCAGACACCTTAAGCTGGTCACACACCTGGAGCAATATTTGGTTTAGCTCCCCTGGCGGCAGAGCATCCAATCCTTTGCGATGGGGCGAAACATACTGCCCTGTAGCCTTGGGACGAGCGGCTGTGGTAAAGCGATGCACTGACCAATCACTGGCGGCAACCGCCTGAGCGTAGGCCGTCTCCATGGCAGCGGCTAAAGACGCCTGGGTCAGATTATTAGTAGCGCTGTAGCCAAACTGCCCATGGGCTAAAACCTCCACCATGGCCCCATGGTCCAGATGCTGGGTATTACGCTCTGGATGGGCATCTCGAATGGCACAGGTACGACTACGGTCTTTAACAGCTCGAATACCAATCCAGTCAGCAGGTATTGACGCAGCCGCGACCACGTCTGAAAGAAACTTAAGCATAGATATATCGGTAGTGCAGACCCGGCGTTGAGCAATTCTGCGCCCCAAGTCCCGTCTTGATAGTTGCCATTCTTACCGATCGGGCCACCGATTGGGGGGCAGACCCTACACAGGCCAGAGTCCTCACTTTTTTTAAAAAGGAAAATATTGCACAAATTCTTTTAAATTTATAGATTATTCGGCATAAGCTTTTTAAAATAAACAAATATCACCAAAAATATTTAACAAAAAAGCTATGGACGATCTTGACAGCAAGATTCTAGACGCTTTGATGACGGATGGGCGAGTAACCTGGTCTGACTTAGCGACTCGCTTTGGGGTGTCTTCTCCCGCCATTAGCGATCGCGTCCGCCGTTTAGAAAAACGCGGGGTGATTCAGGGCTATCGCGTCGTAGTCGATCCGGTGCAGCTGGGCTACGACATCACCGCCTTTGTTGCGGTCGTACTTGAGCATCCGCGCTACCGCCAGGGCTTTTTGGACTACGTAGGCTCACACTCCGCCATCCAGGAATGTCACCACATCGCGGGAGATGGCGACTATTTGCTCAAGCTGCGGTGTGGCCGCATGGCTGACTTAGAACGAATCCTCAGCGAAGAAATTAAGGGTCTGCCAGGGATTTTGCAAACCAAAACGTCGATAGCGCTATCGACCGTCAAGGAAACAACAGCGTTAGGGGTTTAGGAGGGTGCTGCCATGATGACGTTATTTTTTAATGGGCTGTTTTTGGGGGTTGCGATCGCGGCCCCGGTAGGCCCCATTGGGCTGCTGTGTATTCGGCGGAGTTTGTCCTATGGTGCGATCACGGGGCTGCTATCGGGGTTAGGAGCAGCAACGGCGGATGGGGTGTACGGTGCGATCGCGGCCTTTGGTCTCGCCTTTGTGTCTAACTTTTTAACCGACCAGGCCCGCTGGCTGGGCATTATCGGCGGTCTGTTTCTCTGCTATTTAGGTATCACCACATTTCTAAGCAAGCCCGCTAACAAACCCGCTGAAATTAGCAAAACCGGTTTAGCCGGAGCCTATATATCCACCTTTGGGCTCACGCTAACCAACCCGGCAACGATTTTATCCTTTGTGCTGCTGTTTGCTGGCTTTGCTCCGGCAGAACTGGGCTATGGTCAGGCCGTCATCATGGTCAGCGGCGTATTTTTAGGGTCGGCGCTGTGGTGGCTTCTGCTCAGTAGCGGAGTCTCACGGCTGCGACACTGGCTAACGCCCGAGCGACTGGTATGGGTCAATCGCATTTTTGGAGTACTAATTACCGCGTTTGGCATCGTAGCGCTAAGCTGGCGCGGGTAAAAACAAGGGAGTAAGAAGAAGATAACAATTAGTTAGTGCAGGTATACTATTAATAAACATGCACAATAGACAGTAGTGGCGTAATCAGTATCGGGCGTTACTACGTTCTTTCTGATAAAGAAACGATTATGCAGTTAACAGATTATTTTGATTTTTTATCTCCAGATGATATTCGCATCAAAGGGCATCGTATTGGTATTGATACAGTACTAGAGGCGTTCTTGAATGGGTTTAGTCCTGAAAGTATTGCAGCTGATTATCCAGAGCTAAGTTTAGAAAAAATCTACGCCACGATTACTTATTACTACCATCGGCAAACTGAGGTTGAAAGATATCTACAGCGTTTGCGACAGTGGCGGGAGCAGCGTTACCAAGAGGCTTTACAAAATCCGTCACCCATGACTGAGCGGTTACAGCATCTAAAAGTAAATCGAAGTAGTCTCTCAGTTTGATGAAAGTCAAGTTTCTGTTGGATGAAAATCTAACGCCTCGCCTCAAAATAGCTGTTCTCAGATTTAATCCAAACATTGATATCGTTCGACTTGGTGAGCCGAACACACTGCCTTTAGGTAGCTTAGATCCAGAAGTACTGCTTTATTTGGATCGCTCCCGGAGATTATTGGTTACTGACAATCGCACCAGTATGCCAGGACATTTGAAGGAGCATTGGGAGCAGGGCAGTCATATCTGGGGACTGCTATGGACTCGTCCTGATACACCAATGCGACTCTTAGCACAGGAACTGGTATTGATTTGGGAGGCGACTGACGCCGAAGAGTGGATTGATTGCTTAGACTGGATTCCTTTCTAAGCGCAGTAAACCGCATACTTTTTGAAAGCTCACCCTAGTGGGTAATAGACACTCAGTAGCTGACTGCATCAAGATCTTTAATTAAGCTTTCGAGGATATTTTTTCTTCAGAGACTAAAGTAAAGACATCAGCTTGCATCCTTAGATCTATTAGCCCCAATTTTGCCAAGCGCCATGGCAGCAAAGACGATTCTAATCCTGACGGCTAATCCATCAGATACCAGCCGTTTGCGTTTAGACAAAGAAGTTCGAGAAATCCAGGAAGGACTAGATCTCTCATCAGGACGGGACAGTTTTGAAGTGGTGTCGCAGTGGGCCACTCGCCCCGATGATCTGCGACGTGCCCTGCTGAAGTACACGCCTCAGATTGTTCATTTCTCGGGTCATGGGTCTGGGTCCAATGGACTGATCCTGGAAAACGATGCAGGCAAAGCCAAACCGGTTAGCAGTAAAGCCCTATCGAGTCTGTTTAGTCTTTTTCCCAGTGTGGAATGCGTGCTGTTTAATGCCTGCTATTCCCAGGTACAGGCAGAGGCCGTTGTTGAACACGTGAACTACGTAGTCGGCATGACCAATGCCATTGGGGATCAGGCCGCTGTCGAGTTTGCGGTTGGATTTTACGACGCCCTGGGCTACGGCAATCCGGTTCCCTTTGCATACAAAGTAGGGCTGTCGGCCATTGCCCTGGAAGGACTTGATGAGGTGGCCACGCCCATATTAAAGGTACGCGATGAGTTAGAAGAACCTTCAGAACCACCACCAGACCCAGAACCAGACAGTGAGCCAGCTGTACCCAAGACTGACAAGCCTGTAGTACTTGAAGAACCAGAGGGGCTGGTGCCGTTAGACTCTCCTTTCTACATGGAGCGTCTGCCAATTGAAACCGACTGCTACGAAACTGTCGTAAGACCCGGCTCTCTAATTCGGATCAAGGCACCCCGGCAGCTAGGAAAGACATCGCTACTAGTAAGGACATTAGCCCATGCCAGAGCCCAAGGGTTTGAAACCGTACGGCTGAGCTTTCAAACCTCTGACAATGACACCCTGAACGACCTGGATGAATTTTTGCAGTGGTTCTGCTGCAGCGTCACCGAGGAACTAGATCTAGAAGACCGACTAGCCGACTACTGGAAAGGAGCACGCGGTATTGTGCGGCGCTGCCAGCGATATTTCGAACGCTACCTTTTGACCGAATTGGATAAGCCCCTTGTCCTCGGTTTAGATGAAGTCGATCAAGTATTTGAGCATCCGCAGATTGCTACAGACTTTTTTGGCATGCTGCGCGTATGGCATGAAGAGGGCAAGACCAACCCAATCTGGCGCAAACTGCAGCTGGTGATTGTACATTCCAAAGAGGTCTACGTTCCTCTAAGCATCAACCGCTCGCCGTTTAACGTGGGACTGCCTATTGAGCTACGGGAACTAAATGATAATGAAATCGAAGCGCTGATTACCCGCCATCAGCTTAGTCTAACGCCGCACCAAAAGCAGCAGCTGATAGAACTTGTAGGCGGCCATCCCTACTTATTGCGGGCCGCGCTGTATCAGCTGGCGCGGGGACGAATGAGCCTAACTCAGCTGCTAGAAGAAGCGCCTACAGAAGGCGGTCTGTATGGCGACCATCTGCGACGGCATTTATTAAATCTAGAAGATGACAACGAGCTGCTAAGCGCTTTTAAGCAGGTGATTCCAGCCTATCGACCGGTACAGATTGGCTCTACAGAGTCCTTTAAGCTGCACAGTATGGGTCTGGTGAAATATGACGGCAATGCGGTGGTACCCCTGTGCGGTCTCTATCGGCAATATTTCCAATCTCGGTTATAAGTTAATCCATATCTGATGCGGACAAAAGACCATGGCTGAGTATCGATATCAAGTTGGCGGCAGCCTACCTCCCGATGCCGCAACCTATGTTGAACGAGCAGCAGACACAGAGTTTTACCAGGCTCTGAAAGCCGGAGAGTTTTGCTATGTGCTCAACTCCAGGCAGATGGGTAAATCAAGCCTGCGGGTACGCACGTCTAAGCGGTTGCAGGCCGACGGAATTGTTTGCGCTTCGTTGGATGTAAGCGGACTGGGTACAACTACGATTGAAGCAGCAGAATGGTATTTCGGGATCATTGATAGTCTGGTAGACCGGCTGCAGATTGATCGGCTGAACCCAGGGTTTGATCTAGACAACTGGTGGGAAGAGAACCACAACCTGCCGCCCGTAAGACGGTTTGGTAAATTTCTGAGCAATGTACTGCTGCCAACAATTACTCAGTCCGTCGTTATCTTTCTCGATGAAATCGACAGCGTTCTCAGCCTAGAATTTGACGCGGATGATTTCTTTGCAGTTATTCGAGAGTGCTATAACAACCGTGCCGATAATCCTGACTTTAATCGACTAACGTTTGCACTCATTGGTGTAGCAACACCCACAGACCTAATTCAAGCTAAGGAACGGACACCATTTAACATTGGCCGAGCTATACAGCTGACCGGCTTTAAATTTGATGAAGCTAAGGCACTATTGCCAGGGCTAGCGGCTTTGAGCGATCCAGAAGCCGTACTGCGGGCGGTGCTGCACTGGACTGGAGGGCAGCCTTTCTTAACTCAGAAGGTTTGTCAGCTAGTAATTCAAGACAGAGAACAACACCGTCAGCTCGGTACAGATGAGCTGGTGGCTAAGGTGGTGCATAACCACATCATTGATAACTGGGAGATTCAAGATGAGCCGCCTCACCTAAAAACCATTCGAGACCGACTACGAAACAACGCACGAGCAGGGCAGCTGCTAAGCCTGTATCGAGAAATCGTAGAGCAAGGACAGGTAACCCAAGATGGTAGCTCGAAGCAGATGGCACTGCGACTATCCGGGCTAGTAGTCGTGCAAAATGGCGCACTGCAGGTTTACAACCCTATTTATCGAGCGGTCTTTACCCAAGCATGGATACAGGATGTACTGACCAGCATTCGGCCTTATGGAGACAAATTAAACGCCTGGGTAGCCGACCCACAGGATAGTTTGTTGCTACAGGGGGAAGAACTAACTGACGCTCTAGACTGGGCAGAGTCTCGTAGTTTGGCTAAGCAAGACTATGAGTACTTGGTAGAAAGTCAAAAGCTAGGACTACGCGCTGAACTAGCAGCTGTACAAGCAACAGTAGCCCAGCAAACTCACTTATTAAATACAAAAAATAAAGCAGTCCAGCGAGCTAATGATGAGTTAGCTACAGCAAAGACAGAACTCAAACGAGTCAATCAGAAAACTCGCTGGACTACAGGTATTGGTCTAGGCATAGTCAGCGCAGCTTTAGGAGTTGCTTTCTGGTCAGGGGATTATGCCCTTGCTCAAAGACAAAAAGCTAATGATGCAGTCGATCAGGCTGGAAAGTCAGACCTAGCACTAAAGGTCAACGAGAAAGAATTGGCTAGACTAGAAACCAGAAATACAGATCTGCTCGAAAATAACGAAGAGCTGTCAGTAAACAACGAGATTTTGAATGGAGAGAACAAAAAAGCAGTTGAGGAAGCCAAAACTGCATCAGACAATGCAGCAGCAGCCAGACAAGAGGCTGAAACCATTAGACAGCGAGTAGCTGGTCTCAATCGGGATCTTACGTCCAAGAACAATCAGTTAGGCGCTGTACAAAGTGAGTTAGTGAATACTCAATCTGAGCTAGGTTCACTACAGCAAAATGTTAACGAGTTGGAACGACAGCAAATTGTACAGGAAGATGAGATAGGCGAAGCCAACAGAAGATTAGAAAGTACTGTTGAGCTTCGTAATCAGGTGCAAGAGGCACTGCGCTTTTCCATTGGAACACTGGGATTACAACGATTTCGCAACACGTTTTATGAACTTGGTGGACTAACACAGGCGATCAGATACCTAGAACAGGGTCTAGAGAAAACCCAAAAGACTCAGAACAAAAGGGGAGAAGGCTACACTTATGGAAATTTAGGAGAGGTTCACAATATTCTAGGTCAGTACCCTGAAGCTCTGGCTGCCCATGAAAACCATTTGGCCATTGCGAGAGCCATTCAAGATAGAAGAGGGGAAGGGCAATCTCTTGGGAACAAGGGAGAAGTGCTATACAACCAAGGTAAATACTCAGAGGCGTTGCCATTTCATCAACAGCACTTGGAGATTACTCGCGAAACAAAGGATAGGCTAGGTGAGAGTCAGGCACTGATGAACTTAGGACGAGTCCATTTAGCAACAGGAGAACCAGATAAAGCTTTATCAACACATCAAGAGAGTCTAGATATCGCTCAGGATATCGTGGATCGACTAGGCGAAGGTCAGATTCTCAGCTACATGGGAAATGTGTATGACTTTCGAGGAGAGACAGAAACTGCTTTAGAACACTACAGACAAGCAGTAGAGATTGCTATCGTCATTGGTGACAGATTTGGTGAAGCCGATGCGCTTAAGAAAATAGCCAACATTCAACGCCGCCAGGGCCAGTATAGTGAGGCACTGAGTACTTATGAAACTACTCAAACAATTTCAGCAGAAATTCAAGATAGGAAAGGTGTAGGCGATAGCTTGAAAGGAAAGGGACGTATTTATGCCGATCAATATCAGTACAATGAAGCTGAGAGAAACTACGTGCTGGCCTTGGATATTTTGGCAGAGCTAGAAGATAGGGCCAGTGAGGGAGACATGCGCCTAACTATTGGGCGATTATATGAAACCCAAGGACAATACTCTGCAGCATTAGAATATTACCAACAGGCACTGACTATTCATCAAGATATTGAAAATCGAACAGGTGAGGCTGATAGTCTTGCAGAAATTGGTGATACTTACTGGTATCAGGGCCAATATCCAAAAGCATTAGAGTCTTATGAACAAGCTCTCGCTATTCATCAATCTGTAGGAAATCGTTCTGAAGAGGGAGATTCCTTATATCGGATCGGCCTAATCTACAGCTCTCTAGGGAACTATGACAAGGCACTAAGATATTACGAACAGGACTTAGCCATTACGCGACAGGTGGGCAATCGCGCGGGCGAAGGAATCACTCTTAACGGGATTGGCTTAATCTATTACAATCAAGGAGACTATGGTGAGGCGCTCAGCTATCACGAAGAGTCCTTGGCGATTAGTCGACAGGTAGGCGATCTCACAGGTGAAGGAGCCTCGCTCAGCAGCATTGGCAACGTATATGCCGATCAAGGAAACTACGGTGAGGCGCTCAGCTATTACGAAGAGTCCTTGGCAATTAGTCGACAGGTGGGCGATCGCGCGGGCGAAGGCACCACGCTTAACAACATTGGCTTAGTCTATGACAATCAAGGAAACTATGGCGAGGCCCTCAGCTATTACGAAGAATCCTTAGCGATTCGTCGCGAGGTGGGCGATCGCGCGGGCGAAGGAACCACGCTCAGCAATATTGGCTTAGTCTATGGTGAGCAAGATGAATATGAAGAGGCCATAGCTTATTACCAGCAGGCCTTAACAATAGCCCAGGAGTTGGGTCTTCGTTCCAGTGAAGGTTTTAGAACCTACCTGATCGGTACTTTCTATGTCGACTTAGCTCGATATTCGGAAGCGTTAGAAACTCTTCAGCAGGCGTTCTTTATTATGCAAGAACTAGGTGAAGAAGATCGAATGCAGTGGGTTCAGGAATGGATGAAGGATGCTTTAGATGGCATTCGTGATAGTGGTTCTGCTGCTGACTATCAACAACAGTGTCAGGCGGTTAGTCAAACAACGGACATTCCCTTGGTTGAGCTTTGTCCAGCGGAGTAGCGATATCTCTCGCCAGCTCCCCGGTTTCTATAGTCTCTTATCGCCAAGTTCCTGGTCTTGGCTAGAAACCGGGGAGCTAGGCAGAAACTTTCGCGGCGTTGTCAGAACTCTATTTCTACATAGCTCTTAATTGTCAGCACCTTCTATTACTTCTACTAGCTCTTCGATGGAGACGTCTAAGACTTGGGCGATGCGCATGACGGCTGGGATGTCTGCTGTGGCCATGCCAGGAGAACCAGAATAAGTTGCTACTGTCGAATACGGTACATTCGCCTGTATTGATATTGCCTTGAGAGTCAGCCCTTGCTGCTTCGCAAATTCTCGAATGCGTAATCTAAACAGACCCATTGCAGGCTTGACAAAATCGAGTACTCGTAAATATGCTATTTGTAGGTCAAAATCGAATACTCGATTTTTGGAGCCTAACTAGCCAAAAACAATCGCCCCCCGGCCTCAGAAACTGAAGGGCGACTGTCAAACTCAACCGAAATAAATTCGGAGATACCCCAATGATATCAGTCCAACCGCCGCCTAGTGCAGCGACCGCTCAACCTGCCTGCTTACAGTCCGCCAACCTCAACGGCTACCAGACAAAGCTCCATCCCTGGTGCATCGTACGCCTACTGCCCAAAATGCAGCGTATCGTCGTCGGACGATTCCGCAAGGGCAATGACGCTGATGACCATGCCCGCTCCCTAAGACAGCTGATTCCCCAGGGTCGCTTTGTTGTCATATTTGACCCCGGAGACCCCATCGGCAGCAGCCAATCGTCGTAAACCTATGCGCCATAGCATCGGCTGCATCACCTATGATTCAAGCAATAGAGCGTTTTGACCCGCTTAGCAAAATCGTAAAAAGGTAGCCGATGCTCACAGCCACTGTTTTATAGTCGTTTCTGGTGCGCTGCTCCTAAGGGAGCACCTGGGAAATCTATGGACGACTTCGTGGCCTGCAGGATTTATCATTCGTAACCCAACGCCACAGCATGCTGGATTATAGGGCGGTGTTCCGGCTCTATCTACCGGGGATGGGAGAACTTGGAGATTCCCCATCCGTTGTCAAACAACGTACCGAATCAGCAATTAAATCAGTCACAAACGTCTTATACCCAACCGTCTCAAACAAAACAACAATCTTATCGGCCTCATACCGCAGCACCTGTCCCTTACCAAAGTTGGTATGAATGATAGTGCTTGTAATTGGAAACGGCTGTGCATACCTGACAGACTGAGTCTCAGTGCAGTCGCAGTTGTCGCACGTTCCGCATGGCGACTCAAACGGCTCTCCAAAGTAGCTAATAATATATTCACGACGACAGAATGTTGTTTCTGCATAGTCTTGCATCATCGCCAGCCGCGACTGCTCAAAGGTTTTGTGACGCTCCTGTGCCGTCATTGCCTGGGCAATATCTGGGTCAGAAAAGTCGTCGTTTGTAGCCGCTACGTCGCCATTGGGCTGCCGTGTAATAATATCGGCCATCGTCAGCCGGTCTAGCGCCGCCGATAGCTTTGCTGAAGAGAGCCCAACAACCTCCTGCAGTATCGCTTGAGGCAACGGCTCAGTCGCCGCCGTAACAGCGGCTGCCACAGTTTCTAATGTTTCCTCATCAAGGTTGCTACTGCTGGTCAAAAAGCGCTGTAGCTGTAAATCATCTGGGCAGTAAAACAGAATCGCCACTGCCGGTAAGCCGTCTCGTCCGGCGCGACCAATCTCTTGATAATAAGCATCGACTGAACCAGGAATATCATGATGAAAAACAAACCGGACATCGGGCTTATCAATCCCCATACCAAATGCTGATGTCGCCACGATGATGTCAATCTCACCGTCCATAAACTGGAGCTGTACTGAGGTGCGATCGCAATCTCCCATACCCGCATGATAGGCCCTAGCTCGAACGCCTTCTTGCTGTAGCGAGCCAGCAATCTCATCAGCAGACTTTCGAGTCGCTACGTAGACAATTCCTGGAGGCTCAGTTTGTCGGATCGCCTGGACTAGACTAGGTAGCTTTTTCTCTTGAGTATCAAACGGCTTGACCTCTAAACGAATATTGGGGCGGTCAAATCCTTGAATCACTTCGACCGGATTATCCAGATTTAGCCGACTAATAATTTCCTGACGCACCAGCGGGGAGGCCGTTGCCGTTAGCGCCAGCACGGTGGGCCGACCCAGCGCGTGGATAGCCCTACCTAGCTGCAAATAGTCCGGTCGAAAGTCGTGTCCCCACTCGCTAATACAGTGGGCCTCGTCCACAACAAACAGCGATGGCGGATGAGCCTCAAATACAGCCAGCGTCTCTGGATTGGCCAACTGCTCCGGTGCAAGAAAGATAAACTCCAAAGCACCGTCGGCAATTTGGGTAAAAATCTGGTCGCGCTCTGTCTGGCTCAGAGCAGAGTTAAGCACAGCGGCTTGGACGGTAGTTTGCTGGGCAAACTGACTAGCGATCGCATCCACCTGATCCTGCTGTAGGGCAATCAGCGGTGAAATTACTAGCGTTGAGCCCGGCAGCCGTAGCGCCGCAATCTGATAGATGGCTGACTTTCCTGACCCGGTTGGCATCACCCCCACGGTGTCTCGTTTTGCAAGCACAGCTTCAAGCACCTGCCGCTGGCCGGGGCGCAGCCGATCGTACCCCAAAACCTGCTGGGCAATCTGTTCAGCGGCCTGTAGCGGAATGGCGCTGGGGTTAGTCATATCAGGCAATCAAGAAACATCGCTCTATTGTTACGGGTTTGCTGTATTTGTGGCTCTATCAGGAGGCTGACTCCCAACAGAGCACCACTGCCGTTAGCTATTTTCTTCTACGATGGCCTCTTTCAGCTCGGCTTTATTCATCGAGCTGCGACCGTCAATCTCTAGATTCTTAGCTTGATCGTATAGCTCTTGCTTGGTAGCGTCACCGACTTTTTCTTTTGCGATCGCCTGCTTTAGCTCAGACTTGTTCATCGAGCTGCGACCGTCCACATCAAGCTCTTTGGCTTTATCGTATAGCTCTTTTTTAGTACGGCTGTTGCTGCGATTATCGCCGTTTTCGCTATCGTTTTCAGAGTCGTAATCTACTTCGTCTCTATTGTCTCCCTTATAGCCACCGCCCTGTTTTTCGTATTCCTTAACCAGCAGCTGGCTTTTACGGGCCGACCACTGCCCAGGGTCTCCCCCCCGGTCAGACTGTTTGATCTCTTCTTTTAGCTGGCGTCGCAGGTCTGGCTTAGTATATTTTTCCTCGTAGCTTTGGTTAGACATAGAGATTCATTAGCTAAGTACATCTCTTAGCCTAAAAAGACTACCCGTCTTACAACATCATTCACAGGACAGGTTTATAACAACCCTGCCGATACCTAAAGATAGACACCAGCGGCTCAGGCCCGTCGCCTGTCAAACTCTGCTGGCAGCTGAAATGCTCCGGCCTCATCATAGGTATCTTGGTAAACCTTTTGTACCGCTGTCCACGGCACCCGCCCATAAATATGGGGATACAGCTCCGTCCCGCCCGATGTATTTTCTACTCGAATCTCACAGTTCACCGCAGTCGGATCAATGCTAAACAGCGCTAAGTTCTGCTGTCCGGCATAATGACGACGGCTTACCCCCATCACCTGATGCAAAAATGAGCAGTGGATAAATCCTTCTGCTGCTAGATCTGCGGACTCAAACCAGCCTTGGGCCTCAGCCGTTTTTACATCCGAGATCGGCGCAATGCGATACAGCATTTCCATCGCGATATCTCCCGCTAAAAATATTTAGTACAATTGTCTCAGCATTTCCGGCAGCGGCGATTACCCATGACGACCCTAGTCACAAAACCCATCGGTCAACTCCATCTAGCCCCCGGCAGCGTTGTCACTGTACCAAACGTTACCTGGCTCGAATTTGAAGCCATCCTTACAGAACGGACTCACCATAGTCACGGTCGTCTTGCTTACTATCAGGGGACATTAGAAATTATGGTTCCACTGCCTGAGCATGAACGCCCAAAAGAACTCATTTCAGATATCGTCAAAGCTTTACTTAGAGAGCAGGATGTTCCTTATGAGCCCTTTGGTTCGACCACATTTAAGCAGCTTGGCACCGCAGGTATAGAACCCGATGCCTGCTTTTATATCCAGAATGCTGCCCAGGTTATCAGTCGTCGTCGTCTGCAGCCCGGCGACCCACCGCCTGACCTCGCCATTGAGTCTGATGTCACATCCAAAACTACCATCGATGCCTACACGGCCATCGGCGTCCCTGAAGTATGGATTTTTGACAGCGGTCATCTCAAAATATTTGTACTTCAAAGAGACGGCTATATTGAAACGGCAACCAGTCCAACTTTTCCAGACTTGCCAATCGTTGAGATTGTTGATCGCGTCGTTGCCCGCTTCTGGAAAATCGGCAGCTACCAGGCCCTGATTGAATTTGAGAAAACAGTTTTACAAAGATAGTTATGTGCGGTCGCTATACCCAAACCCAGTCTGGTGCAGATCTCGCCACAGCCTTTCAGCTCACAACCGAGCCCGCACCGCCGCCACGGTACAACATTGCGCCATCTCAGCCGGTTTCTGCTGTTATTGCTGGTCATGAGTACCGTATTTTTCAATGGGGTCTGATACCATCTTGGGCCAAGGACGTCAAAATTGGCTATCGGCTGATCAATGCTCGTTCGGAAACAGCGGCAGAAAAACCGTCTTTTCGAGCCGCGTTTAAGCGACGGCGCTGTTTGATCCCGACCGATGGTTTCTACGAATGGCAGCGTACGGCCAACAATAAAAAGAAACAGCCCTTTTATATTCACCTCAGAGAGCGGCCCATCTTTGCCTTTGCCGGTCTATGGGAACAGTGGGAAGGAGCCGATGGCAGCTATTTAGAAACCTGTACGATTTTGACCACAGCCCCCAATGAGCTGATGGAGCCAATTCATAACCGGATGCCGGTCATTGTCGCGAAAGCGGACTATGACCGCTGGCTAACAGCACCCCCCGCTCAGGTGCAGGGATTGATGAAACCCTATGATGCGGATGAGATGGAAGCCTATCCGGTCAGCACGCTGGTCAACAGCCCTCGCAATGAGGTGCCAGACTGTATTACTCCCATTGAGAGTTAGAGTGCCAGACGTTTTCCGCACCCTCAAGCAGCTGGCAACATAGCAGAGGCTATCCAGGCTACCTAAATCCCTCAAATTTGGGAGACTTTGAGCCGTATTTCCCTATTGGTACAGACGAACTTTAGCATTCAGAATCCGTACAGACGAATTTTGGTTTTCAAATTGCAAAGTCAGACTATTATGTCAGTCGTGTGTTCTATGGGGAGGGGATAGCTTTTCCCAGGTTGTGAGAATGCCATTGCTCTAGAGAGTGCCTGACAAAACGAATGACGGTAAGACATATACGGCGGTTTTTATCTCTCTTTGCCAGCGTTGTCCTTTGTGTCTGTTTTTTTAGACCCATAGCTATCGGACAAACGCAGAACGCGCCGCTAGAACAGCTCCAGCAGCGAAAAGAGCAAATAGAAGAGCAGCAGCAAGACTTGCAAACAGAGCAAAACCGACTGCAGCAGCTAGAACGAGAGGCGGCTCAGCAGCTGGATGGTTTGCAAGACAGTATTACCATTACTAACCTTAAAATTGAAGATACGGAATTTCAAATTGCCCAGGCCCAGGAGCGACTCAAACGCTTAGAAAATGAAATGGCTAGGGCGCAGGACGAGTATGAGGCCGTCCGGATTGAAGCCGTTCGGCGGCTACAGTTTATGCAGCGACAGAAGGATGCTGAAGGCTGGGCCGTGTTGCTTAAAAGCGAGAACTTAAATGAGTTTTTGGAACGGCGCTATTTACTAAGAAAAGTCTATCAGGCCGATAGTGATGTGATGGCGGATGTCCAGGCCAAAGCGGATTCAATTGTTAAACAGCAGCAAGGCGTCGAGGCTCAGAAAAATTCGATTGCCTTACTGCGGCAGCAGCTGCTAGCGCGGCGCGATCAGTTTGAAGCGCAGGCAGGTCAGCAAAATCAGCTGATCGTTCGACTCAAAGAAAACCGTAGTGCCCTAGAGGCCGCTCAGGCTCAGCTAGTCCGCGACTCAGAAAGTTTGGCGAATTTGATCCGGCAGCGGGTGGCAGCTGCCAGTGGAATAGTGCGAGGCACGGGGCAGATGAGCTTTCCGACAGCAGGCCAGATTACTAGCCGCTTTGGGTCTCGGCTGCATCCGGTGCTGGGCTACCGACGATTTCATGCGGGGATAGATTTTGGGGCATCCCACGGTACGGCTATCGTGGCAGCGGACTCAGGCAAGGTTATTTTTTCAGGCTGGTACGGTGGCTATGGGAATTCGGTGATTGTGGACCACGGTAGCGGGCTGACAACGCTGTATGCCCATGCCAGTCGGCTAACAGTGCGTGAGGGACAGGCAGTCTCCAAGGGGCAGACTATAGCAGCCGTGGGGTCAACAGGACTATCGACGGGACCGCATCTGCATTTTGAAGTGCGTCGTAATGGTAGTCCGGTGGATCCTTTAGGATTTTTGTAAAGCCGGTCGTATCCCGACAGATTGTCGCTGAGATGGTACAGGTTAGATAGTGACGGCGCGATTGCAGGGATAATGACAAGGCAAAACGGACGGATAGGCTGGATAAACCATGGCTGATGTTTATAGCAAGCTCAGCCAGATACTTTTTTTGGTGACTATTGGCTGCTTGATTTCGATCGATGCGGGTTTAGCAGACTTAATTTCAAATCAGCAGCAAGATACTGAACTCGAGCTCGAACCTGGCACAGTAGACAGTAGCCCTGTGCTGCAGGACTGGCTGCAGGTAACGCCTGATGTGCTAGATGCTATTCGCAACGAGCCTAGCTTTCCGGCTCGGCTGCAGCTGGGCTACGCGCTGTTTCCATCTAGCCGCGATGAGCGGGGTCTGGCAATTGGGGTGGAGGATGTATTTATTGGGGATCTGCCGCTGACGGTCAATGCTGATTATGTAGCTAATTTTGATGATGGGAGTCGCGATCGCAAATCCTACGGCGCTCATCTACGCTACTATGTGCTCCCACTTGGAGGCTACGTAAATGTGGCCCCAATTGTCGGCTATCGTCATGTGGAAGCAGTGGACTATAGCGAGAGCGGACCACAAATAGGGTTTCAGGTTAAAGTAATTCCGTCGCGGGGCGGTGGGGCCGATTTTGCCTATACCCAGAGCTGGGTGAGTCCAACCGATAACGACTCGGTAATGATTACGCAGTTGGAGTTTGGCTACGGGCTAACAGAGCAACTGCGGCTGGCAACAGATGTCGAGTGGCAGTTTGCGCCAGGGGCGACGGATAGTCGACTGGGAATTGGAGTGGAGTGGATGTTGTGAGGATTTGTAGGCTTGTTAGGTGCAGCCGTAACGAGTCAAAAAGGGAGCTTGGAGGGACTCTAAACAGCCGGTTTTACCAATGTCCACAACCATAGCGATAACATCGAAACATAGCGATATGGGCTGCTCAGGACTTTCCCTCCTGAACCCTCCCTAATCTGGGGACCTCAACGTCCCCAGGCCCCTCGCATAGGAGTATATTGGGTAAGAGCTAAAGGGTAACCACATGGCGATCGGTAAGGGGGTTACGCTGCTCCGCATTCGCTGCGCACCGTAAAAGTCTTGGTTGTCTCATGATGTCAAAAAAGCTGTAATCGAAAAGCCTCTCTCCAACAAATTCAACACCCATCCTTTTTAGAATTTTGTCGCCGCGCGCAAAATTCTAAACCACCCCACCGATCGCCCCCTAGCCTACAACACCTCTACGAACACCTTTCCGTAGGGTTCTAGGGCGGCGGAACGCCCTAGCCAGGGGGTGTGGGGAACTCGGCGGGACCCCACGCAGCCGGTTTTGCATTTATCCAGTCTCTAAAAATCACAGCAATAGCATCGGCAAATAGCGATATAGGCTGCTCAGGGCTTTCCTCCCTGAAACCCTCCTGTTCGTGGGGGCCTAACTCCCCCACCCCCCCGAAAGGATGAGGTCTCCGATAGCGAAAATTTTGGTGAAGTAGGGTTACGGCAAGAAAGATTACGCTGCTCCGCATTCGCTGCGCACCGTAAAAGAGTATAAATGTATCGAGCATTTTGTTATCTCATTTTGTTAATGATGGCTGTATTCAGGAAGATTACTCGTCTGGAATAAGTTTTGAGGAGAGTTTGGCAGCGAGGAGAGCGGCCTGGGTGCGATCGCGTAAACCCAATCTCCCTAAAAGCCTCGTCACATGGTTTTTAACAGTCCCTTCAGAAAGAAACAAAGCCTCGGCAATTTCACGATTGTTAGCACCGGTACCAATCAGCCGAAGAACGTCTTTTTCTCTGGGGGTAAGTTCGTTAAAGCCGTCAGGGACTTTCACATCGGGTCGCTGTCCGGTCAGCATTTTTTCTAAGATACCAGGACCAAACTGGCTATAGCCTTTGGCAACGGAGCGGATCGCCTGGGCAAGTTCTTCAGAAGGAGTATCTTTAAGCAGGTAGCCTTTAGCACCAACGGCCATGGCCTGAGCGATCAGGTCGTCGTCGTCGAAGGTGGTAAGGACCAGGACCTGAATTGTAGGATAGCGGGCTGAGATCGCACCCGTTGCCGCTACACCATCCATAACTGGCATACGCATATCCATCAAGACAACGGCGGGCAGCGGGTCAAGCTGTGCTAGTAAAGCTAGTGCTGTATCCCCATTGTCGGCATCACCGACGATAGTAATATCGTCTTCTAAATCTAGCAGCGTCTTGAGTCCCTGGCGGATAATCTGCTGGTCGTCCACTAGCATGACGGCGATGGATGGGTTCATTGCTGGTCTTCTCCTATGGCACCTGGCACCACGACTCTTAGCTCGCAGCCCTCGCCGGGTGAGCTGTTGAGCGTCAGCTGAGCATCGATGGCCTGGGCGCGTTCTCGCATGCCCTGCAGACCAAACCCGGTTGAGGTTTGGCTAATGTCAAACCCACGACCATTGTCTCGTAACAGCAGTCGAGTTCCTGACGTATCTGCAACTAGACTCAGCTCTACTGCTGTCGCTTCAGCATGTTTAATAATGTTGGTGATGCCCTCTTGAACAATGCGATAGAGCACCGCGCTGGTAGCAGTGGGTAACGAGGTTAGCAGCTGAATATTAATATTAGGAGTAATCCCAGTGCTGGTTCGTAACGTATCAACCAGCTCATTTAACTGAGTATAAAGAGAGTTAGCCGGAGACGTATCCCGCAGCGTGGCTACCGATTGACGCACATCCTGAAGCGCTACCGATCCCAGTCGCTTGGCTTCTTTTAGCAGCAGCTGAGACTTCTGCGGATCTCGCTGAGAGAGTTTGATGGCCCCTTCTAGCTGAATGTTGAGCGCCGTCAGAGAATGGCCTAAGGAGTCGTGAATCTCACGAGCAATCCGGCTACGTTCTTGGGCCGTTGCCAGCGTTTTTACTTGGGTAGCAGACCGCTGCAGGTCTTTATTTGCCTTTTGTAGGCGGGTTTGAACTCTTCTCTCATTGAGTAAGGCATTGACTAGCAGCAGCGTAAACACCAGCGACAGACCAAAGAACACAATCAGGTTCATCTGCAAAGTGCTAACCAGATGCCGTACCGGTCTGGGAATCGGGCCGCCCAGTCGTCTAAATTTTAGCCCCAGCGTGGTCATAAATAACAGAAATGCCAGCGCAGTTACGGCGATACGCCCCACCAGCCCCACCATCAGACAGCTACGAATCACCAGAATTAAATAAACAAAAGGAAACAGCCGCGCCCCTCGTAGCATTAACCCTGAGATTACCAAAATTAGAACAACCTGAAGCGCAAGATGTCCCAGCCGCTGCCACACCCCCTGAGTCGGCAGATAAAAGCCCAGCAGCCCAAACAACAAAATGCAGCCAACCGTTAGCAGTGGCCACTGCACCAGCGCAGGTGGTGCCCCCTGACGCGTTGCCTCCCGCACAGGCGGTGCGCTCAAAATACCGGTAATGGCTACCGCCAGCAGTCCCCATTCTAGATAGAGCAAAAACCGAAACGGATAGTTATGAAACTGAATAGCACGGGTCATAGTCTCTGGCCGTTTGGTCTGAGGGACGGTCCTTTTTCAACCCTACCCATAAATCTGACCCCACCCCGGTTTTTCTGCAAATGATGACAAAAGTCATGGGTTTAATCATGACTGCAGATATAGGCAATGGTGACTCCCGCTAGCAGCCGCAGCCCCACCCCCCTGGCTAGGATAAGGCCATCGTTAAGGAACTTGCATATGAAATTTTCAACCATCAAACAATGCGTTGGCGGCGCTCTGATGTTATCTACTCTTATCATGATTCCAGCTATGCTTAAAACCCAAAGCGCCCGGGCTTTACCGCCTGAGGTAGTCGAAGAGATTAACCTCACAGCTGAACAACAAGCTGAACTAGACGCTATCAAAGAAAGCGCCCGAACTCAGGCAGAGAGCGTTTTAAGTACCGATCAGCTAGCGACATTAGAGGGCACAACCGGTCGTGAGCGTCGTCAGGCCATGCGTAGTCTAGACCTGAGCGAAGACCAGCGGGCCCAGCTACAAGCCATTCGAGAAACATCCCGCGCGGCCGCTGATGAAGTATTTACCGATGAGCAGCAGGCCCAGCTACAGGCAATACGCGCTGAGCGCGGCGAGCGTGGTGAAAAAAGTCGGCAGAAAAATGGTGGAGAGCTGGCTGAAAAGATCAACGTGACATCTGAGCAGCAGGCTGAACTAGACGCTATCCGAGAAAGTGCGCGGACTCAGGTAGAAGCCGTCCTCACTGCAGACCAGCTGGCATCGCTAGAGGGGACCACCGGTCGCGAGCGGGGACAGGCGATGAGAGCGCTAGACTTCAGTGAAGACCAGCGCGCCCAGCTGCGGGAGATTCGTGAATCATCTCGGGCCGCCGTTGATGACGTACTGACTGAAGAACAGCAGGCCCAGCTTGCGGAAATACGCGAAAACTTCAGCAATCTTGCTCGTTGAGTAATTTTTGATTGGACAATATACTGAAACCAGCGTTTGCGGCAACCTCACTCCCTCTAAAGCCTCTTTGGTCAAGGAGGAGAACTGGGGTTTCTTACCTGATCAGGGCAAACTCAGGGAGGGGGGTAAGAGTATTCTAAACCCCTTCTGAAATGTGTATATATGGCCTAGAAACTAAGGTTTCCGGGCCTTTTTTTGGTTTATTTCTAGGGCTAGACAATCAGAAATGGGCGGATTAGTCTGGCATCGTTGGAGCCTATCTCCACACTCCCTTAAAAGCCTTAAAACCCTTATAGCTTCATTGGCCTGTATCAATGCCCTGCTGTAGCTAACTTCCAGCGATTGACATTGATCTAAAATACCTGGATTTAACCCAAGTTTCCTTGGCACAACATAGGTGCATCGATTTGACTACCCGAAAGCTTGCATGACAAAGCTTCTCAAAAGAAAACGTTCATACCCACTACCCCGCGAGGGGATGGAAACGCGTTCACTCATTCTTTCGAAGAGATGCAATACTCTGCAAGAAAACAGAACCCACCGTCCCCATTACCTATCTATCAAAAAAATCCGAAATCAAGGGCATACTGATTGAATAAAACCAGTATGACTACCATCCTCATCCCCATCGGCAGCCTTGTCCTCCTCTCCGGAGCCCCCGGTGCCGGTAAATCCACCGCCTGTCAGCACCTCCCTTCCGAACTGGTGCTGTCTAGCGATACTCTGCGGCAAACCTTCTTTGGCACCGCCAAAACCCTAGTCGATGGCGATGTGGCTGAGCGTCCCCTAGCCACCGATGACCGGCTAGTCTTTGCCACCCTAGAAAATATCGTTCGTGCCCGACTCAAAGCCGGACTCACCACCGTCGTAGATGCCACCCTAATCAGCGATAAAGAACGCAAACCCTTTGCCACTATCGCCCAGGAGCTAGGCGTCCCCGTCCAGGTGATTATTTTTAACCCGCCAGTGGAGCAGGTGCAGCAGCAAAATCAGCAGCGCCGCTGTCGGGTGCCCGAAAAAGTGGTGGCTCGGTTTTGCGATCGCATCCAAACCAACTCCCAATGGCCCTTCACCCTCACCCAAGGCGACACCACCCTAGCCGTTGAAATCCCCACTATTCCAGATGCCACCAAACTCGATGTCATTGGCGATATCCACGGACTTGCTGATTCCTTAGAAACCCTGCTACAAAAGCTAGGCTACGACACAGAGCTAAACCACCCCGATGGACGCCGGCTTTGTTTTCTCGGAGACCTCGTCGACCGGGGGCCTCACTCATTAGAAGTTCTCAACCGCGTCAGACAGGCCGTTGCCAACGGTCACTACTGCGTCCGCGGTAACCACGACAACAATCTGGCACGAGGGCTCCAGGGCGACAACATTAAAAGCAAATCTACCCGTGAAACCCTGCACAAAGCCCTGCAGCAAGATCGCGAGTACCAAACTCAAGTAAAAGACTTTATCCAGTCACTGCCATCGTTCTATCGCTACCGCGACTATGTACTGTGCCACGCTGATATCGAATGGTTTGACCCACTGCTGCAGCCATCAAAAGAGAGAATGTATGGCCGCAGCCGCCGTCACGAAGACCACGATACCGACGGTATCTTTCGCCAGACCAGCGACCTAACTGTCGTTCGAGGCCATATCCCGCTCACCTCTCCAGGCGAACGCACCGTTTCCCTCGAAGCCGGAGCCGGATTTGGTGGCCCCATGGTGGCCATGCGTCTGCCAGAACAAGAACGTGTCGAAATTCCCTGCGAGTTTGACTACGAACAACGTCCGCCTCGGTTTGCCGAGCAAATGGAACCGCTGGTATCCAAAAAACTGGTCAAACGAGTGAGCGACGGAGCGCTCACCCTGTTTAAATACAGCTCCAAAGCCTTTTTTACCCCGTCCGCCTGGGACGATTATCCAGAGCTAAAGCTGGCTCGCGGCGTTGTCGTCGGGCTGCATGGCAATCCTGTCAGCCAGCCCTTTCCCCGCACCTTTAACTATTTAGAACGAGGCACAACGCTGCCGCCAGACACCGATGTAATCGCCGTTGAAAAGCTCAATGGCTTTTTAGTCAGCACGTTTTTACATCCCTATGACCCCACCCAGGTTGTTGTTACCTGCTCCGGCTCATTTAAAGGAGACTATGTAGACTATGCCAAATCACTGCTGTTTCAAAAAGGTCTCTACGGTCGCGTACTGAACTGGCTACAGACGCATCGAAATACAACACTGCTGTGGGAAGCGATTCATCCAGACGATCCCCACATTATTCAGTACGGTCCAGAAGACTACGGGCTGCATCTGATTGGCGCGGGTGTGCTAGACGGTGGATTTGTGCGTGAGGAGAGGTTAGATGAGATCGCAATCTATCTCCAAACACCTCGCCCCGTCTGGTTTCCCTGCACCTTTACCGATGCCGTCTCCAAATCCCACCATGTCGAGCACGAAGGCTTTATGATCCGCCTCGCCAGCGACGGTACCTTTGCCCTCAAGCTCAAAAGTCCCTACTACCTGCGCACCAAGTTTCTAGCCCGACTCAATCCCAAAAAATGCAAGTTCATGTACGCCCATCCCGACCGATTTAAAAAAGAACTCGACGAAGCCTTCTGGCCCCTAGTCGATACCGTCACCAGCCAGGTTACCGAAACTACCTGGCTTACCTGGACCGATATCCAACGCCGCGACTTTGTCCAAAGCTGGATGAACAAGGTATACCAGTAAGAGGGATATTGCAATGTCGAACCCATCCTAAACCCGCCATGTCGAGTCCTATTAAACACGCACCGTCTGCTGCTGCACCATCAGAAGCCCTATATGACACTGATTTTATGGCCTGGTGCGAGTATCAGGCAGAAGCGTTGCGAGCGCAGGACTTCGGCAACTTAGACCTAGCAAACCTAATTGAAGAAATAAGCGACATGGGGCGAGAGCAGTTTAACAAAACCGCTTCCCTCACCCGTCAAATTATTATCCATATCCTCAAACTACATACATTTCCCAATGATCAGGCTGCCGAACACTGGCGTGACGAAATCATAGCCTTTCAAAATAGTCTAGACGACATTGTCAGTGGCTCCATCCGCTACCGATTCCAACAACAAGAAACCTTCGCCACCCAGCAAGCCAAAGCCCTACGCAGGCTCCAACGCAAATATCCCAACACCGAATTTCAATCGCTCCCTCCCATGACACTTAACGAAATTATTTCCTGGTCCGACAACAGCTAAGAATTAACCAACCAATCTTCAAGATGACCTACAGACCGCCAGCGGTTACAAATTGGCATGTGCCATAAACTAGCGATCTCAGCTATCTCCACCTAATTAATTCACACACAAGACTCACACCCCAAGCCACCTAGAAAACCAACCTTTTACGGTGCGTAGCGAATGCGGAGTAGCGTAACCCCCCACCGATAACTCATACAGTCACTCAAAAACTATACCGACAACCTCTTATTCAGGGGGTGTGGGGGAGTTAGGCCCCCACGTCAAGGAGGGGTTCAGGGAGGAAAGCCCTGAGCAACCCACTCCGCCACCAACCAACCAAAAACATCCCAATGCCCCACCAACCCGTCCCCTTCAAAACAAAAACTCCCATCCTCTCCTGGGCCAACCACGATCTCGCCTCCAAAGAGATCCAAATGGCCAAAAACGTCGCCTCCCTCCCCTTCGTCTACAAACACGTCGCCCTCATGCCCGACGTCCATCTAGGCAAAGGCGCACTAGTCGGATCCGTCGTCGCCACCGAAGATGCCCTCGTTCCCGCAGCGGTTGGTGTCGATATCGGCTGCGGCATGTGCGCTATCCAAACCCCCTACAAAAGCAAAAAACTCGACGGCAAACTCAAAAAAATCCGCAAAGAAATCGAAGCCACCATCCCCACCGGCGTTGACAGCAACAAAAAAGTTGGCAAGTCCGTCTTCAACTGGCAGGGCTGGCGCAGCTGTATAGAATTACATAATGGTGTTCAGCACCTAGAAAACAAAGCCCTTAGCCAAATGGGTTCCCTCGGCGGTGGCAACCACTTTATCGAAGTGTGTATCGACACTGAAGAGACCGTCTGGCTAATGCTGCACTCCGGCTCTCGCAATATTGGCAACATGCTCGCCAAAAATCACATTAGCACCGCCAAAAATCTACAAAAGCTCGCCAATCAAAAGCTGCCGGACCTCGATCTCTCCTACTTCGTTGCCGGTACCGACGAATTTCGCAGCTACTGGAGCGACCTCCAATGGGCCCAAGCCTACGCCCTACAAAACCGCGAAGAAATGATGGCCCGCTTTAAGCACATTGTCGAAAAGCATCTAGGCGGCGGCAAGCCGTTTAAGCCGCTGCTGGCCGTCAACTGTCACCACAACTATGCCGAAAAAGAACATCACTTTGGCAAAGATGTTTATGTAACGCGAAAAGGTGCCGTCCGAGCCCGTACCACCGACTACGGAATTATTCCAGGGTCCATGGGCACCAAATCCTACATTGTCAAAGGCAAAGGCAATCATGACAGCTACTGCTCCTGCAGCCACGGGGCCGGTCGCGTCATGTCCCGCAGCAAAGCCAAAGATACCTACACCTTAGACGACCTGATCGAACAAACCGCTGGCGTAGAATGTCGCAAAGATAAAGGCATTATCGACGAGATTCCAGCAGCCTATAAACCCATTGATGAGGTTATGGCCAGCCAGAAGGATCTCGTAGAAGTCGTTGCGACCTTAAAGCAGGTAATCTGCGTTAAAGGATAGTGCGATCGCTAACCCGGATAATGAATCGAGCTGTAAGCGTTGGAAGACTCTCATTGAGCATGCCACCTCGAAGATCGGTAGTGCCAAAATAGTCTTAAATCTGTTCTAAATCGCTGGGCTGCTGCTGTTGTCGCAAACCAAAATTTAGTTCGCTACTAGAGTAGGATGTGCCAAACGTTTCCGCCAAACTAACCACCTGACGCAAAGCAGATCGAAAGTTGTCAGCCTGCAGCGTCTCTAGAGGATGCAGATAAAGGGCAACAACAGCTCCATCGGTCACCGCATAACGAGCATCTAACGCCGTATGAAAGTTGGCTGCCAGCATAGTCTGTACCTGCTGTGCGGTGAGTTCTTCAGTTGGCACTACCGGGCTAAACACCCGCATCCGGTCATTTTGAGCATCGGCTAAAACGATCACGGCTCGTCCCCCTACACTAAAGCGCCACTGGCCGTTTTCTCCCACCACATTGCTGACTTCTGACTCTAAAATTTGCTCCAACCGCTCTAAAGTCATCGGCTGCAGCTGTTCTGATGTTTGAGCACAGGCGGTAGTCGCCACCAGCGGGACTGCCGTAGCAATCAAGCTAGCTGTAATCAAAGCAGCCGTGCGAGGTCGTAGGGTCATGGTCAAAAACGTAAGGGCCAATGACGATGGTAGATAGTCATACTGAGTAATACCTGAGAAGCCGTTGAGAGAAGTCAGCCGCTGTTGCAGAGGTTCCTCCTGCTTGAGGCTAAAATCATACCGAGGAGCAACCTCTAGCGAGGTCCTACCGTTTCCTTTGCAGAGCCTTGATGCGCCCTATGCTGATAGGCCCTCAGGCATCCTGTAAACCCTGAGTAGCGGTTTTCCATCGTACGGTCCGCTTATGTTTTACTCCATAGCCATCTTATGAAGTTCAGCCTGTTTGGTGCCTTACTGCTCTTGCTAGCATTTATCGGTTTTGCTGCGTATACGGCCTATAGGACAGCTGCAAGAAAACAAGATGGGCTACCACCAACCATTAATCCGCCAAACTGGCCAACGACAGCAGGTGACGCACCGCTAGAGGCTGACACTGAAGCCCGTATTGATACGCTAATGGCCGCCATGACTATCGAGGAGCTGGTGGGACAGACTATTCAGGCCGACATTAGTAGTGTCACGCCCGCCGATGTTCGCCGCTATCGATTGGGTTCAGTTCTCAATGGGGGGAACTCAGCGCCTGGGGAAGATGTCCGTGCTGAGCCCGCTCAGTGGCTGGCCTTGGCCGACGCCTTTTATGAGGCGTCTATGGATACCACCCAGGGGGGGCACGCGATTCCTTTGCTGTGGGGGACTGACGCCGTTCACGGTCATAACAATATTGTCGGCGCAACAATATTTCCCCACAATATTGGGCTGGGAGCCACTCGTAATCCTGAACTTGTACAACAAATCGGTGAGATTACGGCCAGAGAAGTTATTGTCACAGGGATGGACTGGACCTTTGCACCAACGCTGGCTGTCGTGCGCGACAATCGCTGGGGCCGTACCTATGAGAGCTACTCCGACGATCCTAAGATTGTTGCTCAATATGCTGCGGCCATCGTTAAAGGATTACAGGGAGAGCTGGGCAGCCATCACTTTCTAAGTCACCAGCATGTAATTGCTACCGCCAAACATTTTATTGGCGACGGCGGCACCCAGCGAGGTAGAGACCAGGGTGACAATATCGATAGTGAAACTGACCTGCGCGACTACCACGGTGCCGGGTATCCTCCAGCAATTGAAGCCGGAGTACAGACCGTAATGGCCTCGTTTTCATCCTGGCAGGGACAGCGGCTGCACGGTCACAAATCGCTGCTAACGGACGTGCTCAAAGGGCGTATGGGCTTTAATGGCTTTGTCGTTGGTGATTGGAACGGTCATGGGCAAATTCCAGGCTGTTCAACCAAGAGCTGTCCAGCGGCCTTTAATGCCGGTATTGACATGTTTATGGCCCCAGACAGCTGGCGCGAGCTACACCAAAACACGGTGGCTCAGGTCAAGTCTGGTGAAATCTCTCGTAGTCGGCTAAATGATGCTGTTCGTCGAATTTTGCGGGTTAAGCTGCGCTCGGGTTTGTTTGAAAAGCTAAAGCCCTCAGAACGTCCGCTAGCGGGAAACTATTCGCTGTTGGGGCATCCTAACCATCAGGCCGTGGCTCGTCAGGCCGTACGAGAATCTTTGGTGCTGTTGAAAAACCAGGAGAATCTGCTGCCGCTGCATCCAAACCAAACAATTTTAGTCACCGGAGATGGAGCCAACAACATTGGTAAACAGACAGGCGGCTGGACACTCTCCTGGCAGGGTACCGGTAACACCAACAACCATTTTCCTAACGGCAGCTCTATCTGGGACGGGTTGAAGAAAGCGATTGAAGCTGGGGGAGGGCAGGCAGTACTAAGGGCAGACGGCAGCTGTGACCAAACGCCGGACGTAGCGATTGTAGTCTGTGGAGAAGAGCCCTATGCCGAATTTAAAGGAGATTTGGAAACGTTAAAATTTTCTGCGGCCAAAGAGCTGCAGCTGCTCCAGTCGTTTCAAGAGCGGGAGATTCCCACCGTGGTCGTTTTTCTCTCAGGCAGGCCCCTTTGGATAACGCCTATCATCAATGCGGCAGACGCCTTTGTAGCAGCCTGGCTACCAGGAAGTGCCGGAGAAGGCATCGCCGACGTGCTGGTCCGTAAGCCTAGCGGGGCCGTCAACGTTGATTTTAAGGGCAAACTCTCATTCTCCTGGCCGCGTACGGCTGTCCAGGTAAGTCAGCGAGATAGTCACAACGACCCGCTGTTTGCCTGCGGTTACGGACTCACTTATAAAGATAGCGGTAACGTAGCTAGGCTACCGGAAATCTCTGGACTAGATGGCAGCACCAGTCCAATCGGTAACGCACTCTTTGCATATGGTAAACCGATAGCGCCCTGGAGTCTGCAGGCTACCGTCAAAGAGACATCCAGTACAGTTGTCAATGCTCGAATGCAGATAGGCAGTACCCTAACAGTTCGCGCTATTGACCGAGCAGCTCAGGAAGATGCTCAGCAGTTTGTTTGGACGGGCGAAGGTGCGATCGCACTTACCGGACCTGCCACAGACTACACTGCCGCCACTCACTACAACGACCTGACCCTCGTCATTCAATACCGAGTAGATACTCCACCAGCAGGTCCAGTCACCCTATTTGCCACATGCGCCGATAGCTGTCGAGCCGATCTAGACATGACCCAGCTCTTTACCAAAGCACCGTTAGGAAAATGGACCCAAACAGAAATTCCGCTCAGCAATTTAGTAGAAGCCGGAGCAAACATGGCTCAACTTACGGCATTGGGTATCAAAACAAATGGTGCTTTTTCCCTCAGCCTGTCTGATATGCGATTAGTCTCCAAGGACAAATAGAACTGATAGGTTCAAAATAGCCCCGCCGCTCCCATAGCCCTATGGAGGTCATCACCAAGCCCTAATTTCTCAGCCCACTCTTGCAAATAGTCAAAATCCAATCCAGTTCCCTGAACTTTCAGCACGCCTAGCACGTCGCGCCACTGCTTTTCAGACTGGCTACGTTTTCCCCATCTCAGCTTATTTAGAATCACATCTTCAGGCGAGGCCAAGTAGATTTGATTGATTAGCTGCCGACGACTGAATTTAACCGCATCCCAAGCCTCATTACTCGCAATCACTAGATCAGCTCGCTCAATCGTTGTCTGATCGGTAATCTGTAGGGTCTTCATCCGTCCTGATACGGCATCGTCAACGCCAGGAACATAAAAACCATCAGCTTCCAATGTAGCAACCAATGGATATAAGTTGGGACCCGATGCGTTGATCACTAGATCCAAATCAATCGTAAATCGTGGCTCTCCATAGGTAGTTGAAGCGATACCGCCAGTCACATAGTAGAGAATCTCCAGATCGCTGAATATAGTATGTAATCGATGAGCAAGTCCGATTGAGTCTTGAGTCCAGGTCATTGGATCTCCTTTTGGTTCAAAACCCGGTGGCCAGTGCTCACCTAGCCACGTCTGTGCCACTTTATAGGCAAATATCTGCCGGTCAAGATGTCCAAAGCGATGTTGTAATCCGCTCAAGGACATCGCTAATCCCCCTTGGGTATACTTAACTGTCATAGCCATGCGCTGCTCATGGCTTCGCTGTGCCAGCAAATTGAACAGGAGCCTGTCAGCTTCGATGGATGTATCTTCGGCTTGGGGGGTATAAGAGGTGGCCATGAATACTGCTTTTAGCCAGTCAACCAAATAAATGGTAGCACCTGCACTTGGGCTGTCTTACTAACAGGTTCGTTTCGTTTTTTGTAACCTAGCGGCGACAAAGGATTGGTATCAGCCATACTAGCGGCCATAGTTGCCTAACCGGAAAGCAGCCTATGGATATTGCTACGATTCGACCTCGCTTCAGCGTTTTCAAAGACGCACGGGATTATCAAATTCTTTGTTTATCTTTGTTTTTAATATTAGGTGTCGCCATGCGCGACTGGTCGCTACAGCCAGCCATTGTTGCAACAGCTATACTGACCTCTTTGTGTTGCCAAGGAGTGCTTTCTTGGCTGACATCACACGGTTCACTGCAGCCTCATTTGTCTGAATTTAACTGGCGCAGTCCATTGATTACGGCGCTGGGGTTAAGTTTGCTGCTGCGTACGGACCATATCGCTACGATGATGCTAGCGGCTGGGGTTGCGATCGCAAGTAAATTCCTCTTCAAAACCGGCAACAAACACTTCTTCAACCCTGCCAATCTCGGCATTATCGCTGCGCTCACATTAACCAACGACGCCTGGGTTTCTCCCGGTCAGTGGGGCGACGAGATTTGGTACGGGCTAATCTTTATTGGTGCGGGCGGCATGGTACTCAAACGTGTGGGTCGCTGGGATACGACAGGTATGTTTTTAGCCAGCTACGCACTGCTAGAGGCTATTCGCAATCTCTACCTGGGCTGGACCTGGGACGTATGGGCACACCGCATGACCAGCGGCTCGCTACTGTTGTTTGCACTGTTTATGGTGACCGATCCGAGATCAATTCCCAATGCACGACCGGCAAGACTGATCTGGGCATTGGCCATTGCGACACTGACGTTTGTGTTGCGTAACCAGTTTTATCTCTCAACGGCGGTGTTCTGGGCTTTGTTTGCCCTGGCCCCATTAACAGTTTTACTAGACAAACTATGGGCATCTCCCCGATTTGAATGGAAACAGTTTAGAAAGGTAGAACTATCGTCAGCAAGATAGCCAGAAAAATATCTCAAAAGACCTCTTCTAATCTCTTCAGAAATATCTACCAACACTAAATCCCCTCCTGGGAGGGGTGCCGAAGGCGGGGTGGGTTAGCCATCGAAGCCAATAACCAAAATACTTTGTAAACGCTCGCAAGAGAACCCACCCCGTTGCCCCTCCCAGGAGGGGATTCAATCTTGGCTTCGCACTAAGGCACTGTATTAATCTCTCTTAATTCTCTGTATTTTCATTAGGAATCCCTGTATGACTAATCTGTTACGCATGGCCATGGTCGCCATAATCGCTATAACAACGCTCGTCGTCCAGCCCCAACCCGCCCATGCCTTCTGCGGCTTCTACGTTGCCAAGGCCGACACTGAGCTATACAACAAAGCCTCTCAGGTCGCTATTGCCCGCGACGGCAATCACACCGTTCTCACCATGGGTAATGACTACCAGGGAGACGTCAGCGACTTTGCTCTCGTGGTGCCTGTACCCACCATCATTAATAAAGATCAGGTGGACGTCGCTGAAAAGATCGTCCTAGATCGACTCGATGCCTTTAGCGCGCCGCGTTTGGTGGAATATTTTGACAGCGACCCTTGCGAGATTATGTCTCGGTTTGCAGCGGACGATCTTGCCTTTGCCGCCAGAGCACAGGCGCCACCACCGTCTTCTCCTGCCTCATCGGAAGCACTGGGCATCACCATTGAAGAACAGTTTTCGGCGGGAGAATACGACATTCTCATTTTGAGCGCTCGCGAATCAGACGGTCTCGAAACCTGGCTTAGACAAAACCAGTATCAGCTGCCCGACGGCGCCAGTCAGGTATTGGCTCCCTACATTCGTCAGGGCATGAAATTCTTTGTTGCCAGGGTGAACCTGGAAGAATTTGACAGCAGCGGCTACCAGTCCTTGCGGCCTTTACAAATTAGCTACGATTCACCCAAGTTTATGCTGCCAATTCGGCTAGGCATACTCAACGCCGACGGCGATCAGGACCTGATTGTCTATCTACTGTCACCAGAAGGTCGCATTGAGCTGACCAACTATCGCACAGTCAATATTCCCACTGATATCGATTTGCCGCTGTTCGTTCAAGACGACTTTGGCCAGGTCTATCCAGACATGTTTCAACGACGCTATGAGCAAGAGAATAAAAATGTGGCCTTTTTAGAATATGCCTGGGATATGCGCAGCTGCGACCCTTGCTCGGCTCCGGTCTTGAGCCCTGCTGAGCTGGAGGCAGCGGGGGTTAGCTGGCTCAGTCAGACTAAACAGCGACGGCCTACTCCTGGGACGATAGCTCCTCCCCGTCCGGTGCCCTCTTCTATCTTTATCTCTCGACTCCACGTGCGCTACAGCCGTGAAAAATTTCCTGAAGATCTGATGTTTCAGACCACCTCTAATCGACAGTTCTTCCAAGGACGCTATGTGACTCGCCACGCGTTTACCGGCAGTCTGAACTGTCCGGCTCGTCTGCGCACAGACTATCCAGATGCGTCAGCGCGCCAGCAGCTAGAAGACTGGACCGGTCAAGACTATGACGATATTGCTAGCGGGGCTCGCGATCGCGCTCAGCAATATCTACGTAACCTGGTGATTCGCTTTGAGCGGGAGTCTCAAAACCTGGCGCGGCTAACGGGTCAAGATATTCAAACCATTCGTCAGCGCATCAGCGACGAAGTCCCCCAGCCCACACCGTCGCCCTGGCTGATTCGATATCCCAAGAGCTAGGTTTCCAACTCACCCGTTAGAATAGCTAGAAATTGCGTCTGGCTGTTCTATGGGTGTTCGTAAATTGCGTAGGTGGTCCTACTGGTTAATGGGCTTGGTGATGGTAGTTGCGATCGCAAGCTGCTCGTTAGACAACTTTAAAGCTAGCGATACCGAATCGTCGCGACTGGTCGACAGTATCCTTAGCGATCCAAAGACCTTTAACTATCCCCTGAGTAGCGAGCGACCCAATATCTTTGGGCTCACCTATAAGGGGCTAATCTCCGAAAACTACGAAACCGGTGAAATCGTACCCGAGCTAGCTGAATCCTGGGAGTTCTCAGAGGATGGCTTAGCTATTACCTACACCCTTAGGGAAAACCTCAAGTGGTCTGACGGTGAACCCCTCACAGCAGACGATGTTCTGTTTACCTACAATGACATCTTTCTAAACGACAGTATTCCCACACAGATCCGCGACATTCTACGTATCGGAGAAGAAGGTTTACTACCCACGGTCACAAAGCTCAGCGAGCGCCAGGTCAGGTTTGCCGTGCCTGAACCCTTTGCCCCGTTTTTACGCAATACCGGGGTCAATATCATGCCAAAGCATGCCCTGGCTGATACCATCACCCAAACCGATTCTGACGGGAATCCCCTGTTTCTATCCACCTGGGGTACCAGCACATCCCCAGACGAAATTGTATGCAATGGCCCCTACCGGCTCAAAGCCTTTACACCAGGCGAGCGGGTTGTCTTTGAGCGCAATCCCTACTACTGGCGTACAGACGAAGCGGGTAACTCTCAGCCCTACATCGAAGAGATAGTCTGGCAGGTCGTTGAATCCCAAGATAGCGAGTTTGTTCAGTTTCGCTCCGGTGGTCTAGACCTGACCGCCGTTAAACCCGATAACTTTTCCCTGCTTAAGCGAGAAGAAGAACGCGGTAATTTTACGATTTACAACGGTGGACCCGCTCCTAGCAGTCTGTTTATCTCCTTTAACCTCAACCAGGGGTCTCGTGATGGTAAACCCCTAGTCGATCCGATCAAGTCTCGCTGGTTTAATACTCTGGAGTTTCGTCAGGCCGTCGCCCACGCCATCGACCGGCCCACCATGCTCAACAATATTTACCAGGGCTTAGGCGTACTGCAAGACTCTGCGATTTTCCCTCTGAGCCCTTACTCCGCTAGCCCAGAAGCAGATGGCATCCGCGCCTACGACTACAGCTTAGAAAAAGCTAAAGAGCTGCTTTTATCGGCTGGATTTAGCTACGACGACAGCAACCAGCTTGTGGACTCAGACGGGAACCAGGTGCGATTTACCCTGATTACCAATGCAGGTAACAAGGTACGTGAGGCTTTAGGGGCTCAAATTAAGCAAGATCTCAGCAAAATTGGAATCACGGTGGACTTTACCCCCATCAGCTGGGGGTCTCTAGTGGAAAAACTCGGCGACAGTCTGGAATGGGACTGTCATTTGATTAGTTTTGGTGGGGGGCTAGAACCTAACGGTGGCTCCAACGTCTGGAATCCAGATGGGGGGCTGCATGCATTCAACCAAAAACCATTACCGGGGCAAGACCCGATTGAGGGACGGGTGGTGGCCGACTGGGAAGCCAGGATTGGTCAGCTGTATCTCCAGGGAGCCCAGGAACTCGATGAAGCTAAGCGACGCGAAATCTATGTAGAGGCTCAGCGCATTGCCCAGGAGAATCTACCGTTTATTTACTTGATTAACCAGTACTCCATGGCCGCTATCCGCAATAAAGTCGAAAATATCAAATACTCCCCCCTGGGAGCACTATGGAACGTTTACGAAATCAGTCTGCTTCAGGAGTAGTTTGTAAACAAATGGTCCACTTTGATACAGAATCGCAATGGACCCTTAAGGGAATCGGATGTTATGGGCAAAGCGACCGGTACAGTAGTCATAATCTGCGTACTTAGACTTTTATTTATCTGCCGCTCGACCCATCTGCTGCCTTATTGAGTTATCCAATTGATAGGCTTATCATTCACCCTTAAACTGGCGACTGTACGGCAGCGCCTTCTAAACAGAACTCGATACTCTCCGTATCGACTGGCCGCTCCGTCACCGCTTTTATAACTCTACCTATGGACGATATCGCGAAAGCCTATACCGTACTGGAGTTAGAGTCTGGTGCTTCCCTCTCGGACGTAAACCAGGCTTACAAAGATCTGGTCTTTATCTGGCATCCTGATCGGATTCCTGCTGATAACTCACGTCTGCGTGATAAGGCCCAAGATAAGCTGAAACGCCTCAATGAGGCCCGCAGCCGTCTAAAACAGCATTTACGTCACGGCTCCCACTCAACGCCCAAGCAGCACCAAAGTAAATACAATCCTGAACGCTACGGGAGTAGCCGATATCGTCCTTACAGCCGGTATACCCGTCCCTATGGTGCAGAGACTAGCACCGCTAACGGCAATGGTGCCGGCTATCGCTCTGACACTAGCTACCGCTCTGACACTAGCTACCGCCCTAAGAACGGTCAGAGCAGCGCCAATGGATTTGCTAATGGCAGTCGCGAAGCCGCTGCCGCTAAAGACCCATCTGCGACAAAAAAGGCAGCCTCAACCAACGGAGCGGCAACTAATGGGAATGGCTCTAGCTCAACCACTAACGGCTCTAGCCCCTCGGCCAACGGTGCTAACAAACAGCACACAGACTCCATCGATAAAACGACTAAAGCCACCCAGCCTAGTAGAAGCGAACGGCGCACTGTCTCGGCCTACAGTCCGCTTCCTCGTCCGGTGACTGACGGCTACGCCGACTATATTTACCAGGTGCCCCAGGCTAGCGCCTATTCACCGCCGCAAAATGCCTCTGCTCGTCGCCAGCCAGATTTAGAAGGCTCTGACTTTAAGGGAGCCAATCTCAAGGAAAAGGATTTTTCAGGACGGAACCTGAGTAAGTCAAATTTGGAGGGGGCCGACCTTAGCGATGCCTTTTTGCACAAGGTTAATCTCAACCAGGCCAATCTGCATAAAGCAAAACTATTTCGAGCTAATCTGCTACAGGCCAATCTGAGTCACGCCAATCTGCGGGAAGCTAACCTGATCGGAGCCGACCTCAGCGGAGCCGACCTCAGTGGAGCCGACCTTAGCGGGGCCGTGGTCGGCTATGGCAACAAGATTATGGTCAAGTTAACGGCCGCCAGGCTAACGGGTACGATTATGCCCAACGGAAATATTCATGAATAAACACCTGAGAATCTGAGTGATCTTACAGTTGCCTGACTACCAGTCATTGGTCTCGGTCCATCGGGCTTCAACAAATTCGCGGACGGCACTGAGGCTGCTGTCAGTACGACTGGCCTGAAGCTGCTGCAAAAGAGCTTTTTTTCTAGCATGAGTCTGATTGTGGGGCTGTAGGGTCAACAGCGAATCGACAACCGGCATCGCTTTATCATCGGCACCTAGCGCCATTAAAAGATCGCTTAGGAGTACCAGTGATTGGACATGATGAGTGTTTTGTTGCCTGGCTTTTTCCAGTAGCCTGATGGCTGAATGAAGCATATCTTCACTGTCATAGATATGAAGGCTGACAACTTTCGCCCACAGTGTCCGAGCTTCTAAATAAAAATAATCAGCAGAACGATTTTGCCGAGCATGACTCCGCCTAAATAGCATCCTAATTGTTCAAACCTCAGAACCTTTAACACGGTAGGCAGTTGGGGATACAGCCTGTTAAACAGACCGTCTATCGTGCCGCTGCTAGTTTAGGCGTCGAACCAATCTGGCATTGTTGACAGATATCAGTGTTTTTTAAACGACCCTATCTCGAGATTCAGCAGCGTCTCCATAGTTCCCAACAGCCCGCCTCTGTTTCATGACTGTACTTAATTAAGTACAGTTCCTGCAAATGTTGAACTAAGGCTGTTTTGGCAATCAAATATGCTGATGGTGCGATCGCAAAGACCGTTTTACTCCAGAGCGTCTGTCCACACAGGAATTCGGCCTTTATCCAGGCATATCTTCTATATTTGCCGCGTCCCACTTTAAGACAGAGGCATTCACACCCTGCTCCTGCTTTCGTTTGGAATCTGCTTCAAACCAAGCAATAATCTGCGCTGGTGTAAGCGCATCAACCGAGGTCTCTAGGTCATTAGCAATAAATGCCAGCAGCTTTGCCGTCGATAGGGTTAGCCGGGTTAAAAATTTCTCAGGGGTCGTCAGCAGGGCTTTGTCCACCTCAGCAGACTCTTCCGGGGTTAAAAACTGGAGAGTTTGGTCAAACATATGGGCGTTACGCAATCTATCACGATTTATTTTGACGAATCCTGTAGCCGCAGAGGTTTTCACCACGCACTAGCCAGTGGGTACGCTCCACCTGACAGTCAGGTAGCGCTACAGCAAACATAGACAGCTCATGCCCACAGACAGCCGGGTAAGAGGCCGCCACTTGGGAAATAGCACAGTTGTATTCGGTGATGATGTATGTGTTTTCGTCTTCGCCGCTGTGTAGTTCGGCCATGAAGCCTTCGGCCTGACGTAGGGCCACTAGCTGCTGCACCCGCTCAAACAGAGAAGCATTGCCTAAGATCTCACAGTAGCGCTGGGCCTTGCGCTGCCACTGCTGTCGCAAAATCGCGCCTACCTGCTCAGAGCCAACGGTCTCGGTCAGCGTGTCAAGCAGGCCAACGGCAAACTGGTCGTATTGGGACGGAAACTGGGCACGTCCTTTTGAGCTGAGCCGATAAATATAGTTTGGCCGTCCCATCCCTGACTGGATAGCCTGGTGCTCGATTAGCGCCTCGGTTTGCAAGTCTTTGAGATGACGTCTAACAGCTTGAGGACTCACGCCTAAACTCTCAGCCAGATCCTGCGCCGTTGCCTGACCTGATTTAAGTAGAAGCTGCAAGATATCGTCTTTTGTGGATGGCTGCTGTACTGACGTCATCGGACCTAAAGTTGCGATCGCACTATTACAAACTGTAACGAACCTTATCCTCACCCAGAATTGAAGCTCTTCTCTAGAGAAACCTACAGATTTCAACCTGAGCGCGGTCTGGTAAACCCAATCTATTTTTACTTTAGCAACATGTGTGTTGCTAAAGTCTACTGACTGGATTACTCTTAAAAAAGAGTTAAGCAACCTGAATGTTGTTTAATTATAGAATCATCTGGTTGTCTAAGCATCCCCTATTCATTCATGAGCATAAGCAAGCCGACTCAAGCCACAGATAAAAACCTTGAGCTGATGCGAAATTTTGCCCAGAGCTATGCGAAGCGCACTGGCACCTACTTTTGTGCTGATCTTGGCGTGACGTCGGTAGTACTCGAAGGGCTAGCAAAGCATAAAGACGATTTTGGTGCGGCCCTGTGTCCCTGTCGTCACTACGAAGACAAAGAAGCAGAAGTCAAGAGCGTTTACTGGAACTGCCCCTGCGTTCCCATGCAGGAGCGTCGCGAATGCCACTGCATGCTATTCCTGACAGAAGACAATGATTTTGCTGGGAAAGACCAGGACATCTCTTTTGAGCGCATTCGCACAGAAACCAACAAATACTAAGCTTTGAATCGGCAGAAGTCTTTAGGACTCAGCCATTTTTGAAGCTGCTCTAGAACTTATTTAATCCGTCCCCAAGCCTTTTGGTCAATCATGAGCACTAGCGTTCAATCCGTTGTCAGCCAGCCTTACAAGTACGGATTTGTCACTGACGTAGAATCCGACTCCATTCCTCGTGGACTGAGCGAAGACATCATTCGTCTAATTTCCAGGAAGAAAAATGAGCCGGACTTCATGTTGGAGTTTCGCCTAAAGGCTTATCGACAGTGGTTAAAGATGACGGAGCCCACATGGCCCAACGTCAGCTACAAGCCCATCAACTATCAGGACATCATCTACTACTCTGCCCCCAAGCAAAGCGAAAAGCTAAAAAGCTTGGATGAGGTTGATCCAGAGATCTTAGCCACCTTTGAGAAGCTAGGGCTGCCGCTCTCGGAGCAAAAGCGTCTGACTAACGTGGCGGTTGATGCTGTCTTTGACAGTGTCTCTATTGCCACTACCTTTAAAGAGGAGTTAGCAGAACATGGAATTATCTTTTGTTCTATCTCAGAAGCGGTTCAAGATCATCCAGAGCTAATTAAAAAGTATTTAGGTAGCGTTGTCCCATCGGCAGACAATTACTTTACGGCGCTAAATTCAGCGGTCTTTAGCGATGGGTCTTTTGTCTATATTCCTGAAAATACTCAGTGTCCGATGGATCTGTCCACATATTTCCGTATCAACAACGGGGACTCAGGACAGTTTGAGCGGACTCTAGTCGTTGCTGACAAGGGTAGCTCTGTTACCTACCTAGAGGGCTGTACAGCTCCGATGTATGACAGCAATCAGCTGCATGCGGCTGTAGTTGAGCTGGTAACCTTAGACGATGCCAAAATCAACTATTCCACCGTACAGAACTGGTTTGCTGGCGATAAAGATGGTAAAGGCGGTATCTACAACTTTGTTACCAAGCGAGGTCTTTGCTCTGGTAAAAACTCGAAGATATCTTGGACTCAGGTAGAAACCGGGTCTGCTATCACCTGGAAATACCCCAGCTGCGTCCTAGCTGGCGATAATTCTGTTGGAGAGTTTTACTCCGTCGCCCTGACTAACAACATGCAACAGGCCGATACGGGGACCAAAATGGTACACGTGGGCAAAAATACTCGCAGCACGATTATTTCTAAGGGAATTTCTGCTGGAAATTCTAAAAACAGCTATCGCGGTCTAGTCAAAGTAAATCCCAAGGCCGAGAACGCTCGCAACTATTCCCAGTGTGACTCGATGCTGATTGGCGATACCTCTAACGCCAATACCTATCCTTACATCCAGGTACAAAACAATACAGGTCAGGTGGAGCATGAAGCCTCTACCTCTAAAATTGGTGAAGACCAGCTGTTCTACTTTGCCCAGCGAGGCATTTCTCCTGAAGATGCTGTCTCAATGATCATCAGCGGATTCTGTCGCGACGTGTTCAACAAGTTGCCCATGGAGTTTGCTGCTGAGGCTGATAAGCTGCTAGCGCTCAAGCTAGAAAATTCTGTTGGCTAGCCCCATTTTCTAGATACATTTTAATGATTAACTCAGACGCAAAGACAATTCTCTCCGTTAGAGATCTGCGGGCCAGCGTAGACGGCACCGAAATTCTCAAGGGTCTCAATCTCGAAGTAAAAGCCGGTGAGATCCACGCCATCATGGGTCTCAATGGCTCTGGTAAAAGTACGTTCTCCAAGGTACTTGCCGGTCACCCTGACTATGAAGTGACCAGCGGCACTATTGAATTTAACGGTCAAGATTTATCTGGCCTCGAACCCCATGAGCGGGCCACGGCGGGTATTTTTCTTGCGTTTCAGTATCCCTTGGAGATTCCGGGTGTGAGTAACCGCGAGTTTTTGAGGGTGGCCTACAACTCTCATCGCAAGGCTCGGGGTGAAGATGAGGTGGATGTGTTTGACTTCGACGACCTGATCGAAGAGAAAACCGATCTTGTAAAAATGGATACTAGCTTTTTAGACCGCAGCGTCAATGAAGGCTTTTCCGGCGGTGAGAAAAAGCGAAACGAGATTTTGCAAATGGCGCTGCTGGAGCCCACCCTGGCTATCTTGGATGAAACTGACTCCGGCTTGGATATTGACGCTTTAAAGACTGTGGCCGAGGGTGTTAACAAGCTGGCCACACCGAACAGTGCCAACTTGGTGATTACTCACTATCAGCGGTTGCTTAACTATATTGTGCCGGACTATGTCCACGTCATGTGCGGTGGACAAATTATTAAAACCGGTAGCAGAGAACTGGCTCTAGCCCTTGAGGCTAAAGGCTATGAATGGCTCCTGGAAGAGCAGGCGGTGGCATCATGAGTGCTGTAGCCGTTCGCGATCGCTACTTAGAATCGCTGCTCAATCAGGCTACCTTAGCAGCAAAGACCTCTTCCCTGACTCTAGATACATTGCGAGCTACAGCCAAAGCCCTGGTACAAGAGCAGGCTTTTCCATCCAACCGAGATGAAGACTGGCGGTTTACCGATCTGTCCTCAATGCTAGAAACGGTGTTTCAGGTACCCGATGGAGTCACCGATACGACCCTGGACCAGGCCAAAGCACTGCTGGCTGATATCAGTCTAGGTACTTACCAGGCCGTGTTTGTAAATGGAACTTTTGTAGACAGCCTGTCTAATCTGGGGGACGGTCTTAATGTTCTTAGCCGACTAGCGGCCCCTGACAGTTTGGGCCAGGTCCAGGGGAATAACGAAGTCTTTACGGCTCTAAATACGGCTGGTTTTACGGATGCAGCGGTAATTCACGTTGCCAAAAATACGGTAGTTGAGCAGCCAGTACAGATTATCTATCTGACCGTCGGCGATACTTTGTTTGTCCAGCCTCGCTGTCTGGTGGTAGCTGAAGCTAGCAGCGCGGTCACACTGGTCGAGGAGTTTCATAGTAACGGCTCTAGCTTTACCAATAGCGTCACTGAGGTTTGGGTCCAAGACAACGCCGAGGTCACCCACCTGCGGCTACAGCAGGAGTCTACTAAGACCGTTCATATTGGTAAGACCGCCGTTTCCCAAGCACGGGATAGCCGCTATCGCAGCACCACTCTAAACCTAGGAGCCCGCATTTCTCGCCATAACCTGGAGGTTTATCAAGCAGGCCCCCAGACAGAGACTACGCTGAACGGTCTTACGGCTATTCGAGACAAGCAGCTGGCTGACACCCATAGTTTAATTGCCCTGAACCATCCCCACGGCACCGCTGACCAGCTCCAAAAAAACATTATGGACGAGCGGGCCCACGGCGTATTTAATGGCCGAGTCTATGTTCCGCAAAAGGCTCAGTTGACCAACGCGTCTCAGCTTAATCGCAATTTGCTGCTGGCTCCCAAATGCCGCATTGATACAAAGCCTGAGCTAGATATTGTGGCAAACGATGTCAAGTGTGCCCACGGTGCTACCATCAGTCAGCTAGCGCCGGATGAAGTTTTTTATCTGCAAAGCCGGGGTATTAACCACGACCAGGCCCAGCGGCTGCTTATTTACGCCTTTGCCATGGAAATGATTGAGCCGATACCTGTGGCTCCCCTGCGAGAGCGTATGACCCAGTACATTCAGCAATGGACAGTGTAGGTGATGACTCTGACGACGGCTAAACCTTTGGCCCATGATTTTCGGGCAGATTTTCCGATTTTGGACCAGACGGTCAACGGCAAGCCGCTGATTTACTTTGATAATGCGGCCACCTCTCAAAAGCCAAAGGTCGTTCTAGATGCCCTGGTAGATTATTACAACCAGGATAATGCCAACGTTCATCGCGGTGTCCATACCCTGAGCGCCCGTGCAACCGCAGCCTATGAGGCGACTCGTGACAAGGTGGCAGCCTTTATCAATGCGGCCAGTCGCGATGAGATTGTCTTTACCCGCAACGCCAGCGAGGCCATTAATCTAGTCGCCTACGCCTGGGGTATGAATACTCTCAAACCTGGGGATGAGATCATCCTATCGGTCATGGAGCATCATAGTAATCTGGTGCCCTGGCAGCTGATAGCTCAGCGCACTGGAGCCGTGCTCAAGCATGTACAGCTGACAGAGACACAGGAATTTGATCTAAAGCATTTTCAGGAACTGGTCTGCGATCGCACCCGCCTCGTTGCCATCAACCACATTTCCAACACGCTCGGCTGTATCAACCCGATAGAAACCGTCATCCAAGTAGCCCATGCCCAAGGCGCAAAGGTTCTAATTGACGCCTGTCAGAGCATCCCCCACATGCCGGTAGATGTACAGACCCTCGACTGTGACTGGCTGGTGGCCTCAGGTCATAAAATGTGCGGCCCCACCGGTGCTGGTTTTCTCTACGGCAAGCTCGATATCCTGAAGGCCATGCCCCCCTTCCTGGGCGGCGGCGAAATGATCCAGGACGTATTTTTGGATCGCTCCACTTACGCCGAGCTGCCCCACAAGTTTGAAGCCGGTACCCCCGCCATTGCTGAAGTCATCATGCTAGGGGCGGCGGTAGACTACCTGATGAGCATTGGCATGGACCGGATCGCCCAGTATGAACATGAGCTGACCCGGTATTTGTACGACAAGTTAAGCGATGTGCCTAACCTGAAGCTATACGGCCCTCAGCCTAATGCGGACGGCAGCGGTCGAGCTGCGATCGCCACTTTTACGGTGGCTAACCTGCATGCCCAGGACCTGTCTACATTTCTAGACCAGGCCGGAATTGCTATCCGCTCAGGACACCACTGCACCCAGCCCCTACATCGCTTTTTGGGAACAGATTCTACGGCACGAGCCAGCCTATATTTTTACAACACCTACGACGAAATCGATACGTTTGTCACGGCACTTAAAGACACTATCGAGTTCTTTGGCAATATCTTTGACTAATGCTCCCTTGCACAGCAAGCATTTTAGTAGCTTTAGCATCCTCTTAGTTAAGATTTTGTAGTTCTGAGGCATCCTTACTACAGAGGTCTGGTCAAGTAGGATGCTTTAAGCTTACTGCTGCCGTGGGCCTGGTCCATTCGTTAATCGATCAGGATGTCGCTTGCATCTAAGCAGTCTAGTCAGCCATTAATTACATCTGTTTTTTTAGACAGTCATTCATCTCACAGCGCATTATCTCAAGCGCTGTTGGAACTCAGCCAATGTCAGTCAATCTACAGCGGTAACTTAGACAGAGCTACCGCCACTATTGTCTACTCTGTGGTCAAAAATTTAGGCACGACTAGCTGTCAGGCTTGGCTGTACTCAGACGATCGTAGTACGTTTAAATCTGTTGCCTACTATGGAGCTGCCGACTCCAATAGGCCCAATCAAACGGTTCAAGTCGCTGACCATGGCGACTACTTTAGCAATTTAGCTCAGCGCAATTGTCTGGTAGTTGATACAGATAGCTCTATTGCGAGTCAGTCTAACGGCGTTGCCTACCCACAGACAAATAGCCAAACTAAAGCATCATCAGACGGCCGCCATAGCGTTTCTCTGCCCTATCTATCTGAGCAAGAAACGTGCATCACAGCTCTCATTGAGATTCCCATCTATCATCAGGCTCAGGTGATTGGAATAGTATGCTGCACTCAGCACCACTCTCCTCGGGTCTGGCAGGCCGCCGAAAAGTCTTTTATGGCCTCAGTCGCCTGTCTTATGGCTGTGGCCGTCAGTCATTCTAAGCTCCAGCAACAAACCAAAATCCTAAACAAACAAAAGCGTCAGCTGACCCTAGAAATGATCGAACGGGAGCAAGCTGAAAAGGCATGGCAAGAGAGTCAGTGCTTTATCCAGGGGATTTTAGACGCTAGCACCAATATTCTCTATGTGAATAATTTTGATAGCGGCAAGAACTACTATGTCAACGGCTATATGAAAAAAATTCTTGGGTACTCCTCTGAGGAGATTCAACAGCTAGGGGCCCAGTTTTTAGAGCAGATTACTCATCCCAAGGACATCAAAATTATCCATGAAACCCGTCAACGGCTGGCCCGGTCCAATAGTGGCACTATCATAGAAAATGAATATCGAATGCAGCATAACCAGGGTAGCTGGCACTGGATGCTGTGTCGAGAAACTATCTTGCAATGGCACCCAGACGGTACTCCCCTCCAGCTATTAGGTACCGCCACCGATATTACCGTGCATAAGGAAAACGAAGAGGCCCTCCAGCAGCAAAATAAACATCTCACCGCCCTAGCGCGGGTAGATGCCCTCACTCAAATTGCCAATCGCCGTGTCTTTGATGAGTTTCTCAATCAGGCTTGGGTGGCTCATAATCATACCCCTTTAACCCTTATCCTCTGCGACATTGACTACTTCAAACTCTACAACGATACCTATGGTCACCAGGCGGGGGATGAATGCCTACGGCTAGTGGCCCAGGCTCTCAAAAAGGCCGTCAAACGACAGCCTGACCTGGTGGCGCGCTATGGTGGCGAAGAGTTTGCCGTAGTCTTGCCCAATACTGCCCTGCCGGGAGCCAAGCATGTGGCTCAAAGCATCCAAACAGTCGTCCAGGAATTAGAGATTGAGCATCGGCTGTCAGCCATTAGTAACTATTTAACCGTTAGTCTAGGAATTGCTACTGCTTTATCGACCACCAGCGGCTCTCCCCAGGAGCTAATTGCGGCCGCTGACCAGGGACTGTATCAGGCCAAGTCTGACGGTCGGGCTCAATTTTCGGTTGCCCACACAGAGTAGTCGCTATCGGTGTAGAAAAGGATCAGTCATGCCCAAGCATACGATAAAAACCAACGCAGCTCGGCTACTTGACGACTTGGCTATCGATTACAAAATTCTGACCTACCCAGTCGACCCCAACAACCTAGTCGCAAATACTACAGCAGACAAACTTGGGCTGCCCCACGAACAGGTTTTTAAGACGCTGGTCATCCGAGGCGATCGCAACGGTATCTGTCTAGCCGTTGTATCCGCCAATGCCCAGCTTAATCTTAAGGCTTTGGCCAAACTGAGTGGCGATCGCAAAATGCTGCCTGTGGCACTCAAAGAAGTCCAGCCCCTAACCGGCTATATCCGGGGTGGCGTTACGGCCCTCGCCTGCAAAAAGAACTACCCCACCTACGTAGACGAATGGATTGAAGCCTACGAGCAAATCGCCGTATCAGCCGGCACCCGTGGGGCCATGCTGTGGCTGAGTCCTCAAGACTATATCAGCGCGACCCAGGCAACTGTCGGAGCCATTGCCGTTTGATGTAGGCAGTCCGATTGCCCCTATTAGCCTCGTCGGTAAGTGCACTCGCACTCTAGCGAGCCAGCAGCATGTAGCCGCGTCCTTGAATTGTCATAATGCGGACTGTAGTGCTGTCAAGCTTAGTTCTAAGCCGAGAGATGTGAACGTCTAGAGCCTTAGTCTCCAAGTCAGCCTCGTCAGTGTATCCCCACACCCGCCGTAGGATACTATCTCGGGTAAAGATCTGCCCTGGAGTCTGGGCCAACAAATACAAAATATGAAACTCAATTTCAGTCAAACGAATATAGGTATTTTGGTCGGTGACCTTGCGAGTTTGAGGGTATAAAACAAGGTCGCCGACAGCAATTGATTCTAAATCATGAACGCGTGGTCGCCCCCGAGCGTCTGGAGACAGACGTCTGAGAATTGATCGAATCCGGGCAATCAGCTCTCGACTAGAAAAGGGCTTAACAATATAGTCATTTGCACCCAAATCTAACCCGGCTACCCGATCTGATGGACTGCCTAGCACCGTCGCCATAATAATTGGCACCTCTGATTCCTGGCGAATCAGCTGACAGACCTGAAAGCCGTCTAGCTTTGGCATTAAAACATCAAGCACGACCAGGTCAACCGCATAGGACCTGAACTGAGCGATGGCTTCCTCACCATCTGCAGCCAAAATTACGGTGTACCCTGCATTCCTCAAATTGCGCTGTAGAGCGTTGCGGATATGAACCTCATCCTCAGCGATCAGGATGACAGTTTGAAATTTACCCACCTAACATAACCTCAATTCACAGCTCTGCAAAATGGGCGCGGCCATTTTGCCCATTCAGAGCATCGTGGAGGAAAATCGGTAAAAGCAATTGAGGTTCTAGCGCATCGCTAAACCCAATACCTTAGAAAATAGTCAGACAGCCACTTTACCAATGCGCAAATAATCTGCACATTGATGACTCCCGACTTCTAAATAATAAAAAATTCCCCCAGAGAGGAAAACCAATATTCGATTACATTTTGTTGAATTAAATTCCTTCAATTGCGCAAGATCTATTCGTGTTGATGAAAGTCTAACTAGTTTGCTACTTTAGCATTTGAAAGGTCTGATCAAGGATTCAGACTGAGTCGAAAAGAGAGGGTCTTAACAATTCGATACAATCTTAAATTAATGTGTCACAAAATCGATCTTTGAAAAGAACTGCAGTCTAATAACGCATATTGAGTTTCATGCGAGGTTGTAAATCGGTTATCTTGCTTGCTCCGTGCTGATTTTAAAGAGGGTCTAAGGTTTTATTTAATGTATAAAAATACATTGGAATTTTCGTATCCTCAATGCACGAAGTAGCTTCAAATAAAGGCTTAAGACAGTTATTTAAAGGGCCCACGTTGTTAGTATCCTCAAAGCTTTAACTTAAAAAGGCCCGTTGACTAGTTTCTTTGAAATGCTCAAATTTAATTGTGTTGATTTAAGTCTTTGAGCTGCCTTTCTTCTGATTTGTAGAACTTTTCTACATTCATATAATTCTTTTTCCAACACCTCCCTAATCAATTTATTTAGTATCTTTGGATTACTTACTACAGTCTTAAGGAGTGTCCGAATCTTTGTGAAGTGTGCTTATTTCAATTTTTGCAATAAGCACAAATGCCTAGAGTCAAATACCTTCTAGATCAAGAGAAGCGAAAGCTTATCTCGGAGTTGGATTTACAGGACTGGGATGTACTTCGTGAAGAAGCTTACAAGCTGTTTTAGCTAACTTGTTGGCATGGTGTATCGTCCAGTTGGTTAGATATTAAAAATAGTAAGGATTGATAGCTTTCTGATATTTTGCTAACCCTCGGTGAGCACCTATGCAGTTGCTGATAAGAGCAATTTCAAGCAGGGTGTTGAATTAGGGCTGGTAAATTGTAGATTTGAGGGCAGTACGTTTCAGATTGAGGCAGAAGATTCAGATCAGCTGATGCCGTCTGCTTGAAAAACTGGCTTTGGTGTAGTTAACTCTCAAATATCTTTGATGGAGCTAATAGAGAATATTTTAGCGGCTGCTCGACGGGGGCAATCTGTTTATGATTGGCTGCCTCAGGCGCTAGTTCATCGCTTTAGCTTGCAGAGTGCTCACATCGAGCTATACGACCACCGTAAGCAGACTATAACGCTAGTGGGAGAAGCCGGAGCCTATCAAAATCGCTCACCGCTGCAGCCAGTTGGCCCTAATTGGAAATCGTATAAATCACTCACACTCGGGCAAGCAGCACAGCTTTGTCCACTGACTACTGCAACAGCCCGGCCATCTGCTAAACCATCTGCCTGGCTGGGCTGTCCGATGCTAGCCACCGGAGGACAGCTGCTAGGAGTGGTGTGGCTAGTCCGGTTTGGCCATGAGATCTTTGCTAAAGCTGAGTCAAAGCAGCTACAGCACGTTGTTGATTGTGCTGCGATCGCAGTTCACCAGTCTCAGCTACAACAGGTTGTCGAAACCCAGCAGGACGAAATTCAGCAACTGCGTCAGGCAAAAGACGAGTTCTTACAGCTTATTTCCCACGAACTGTTTGTCCCCCTAGGCAGCATTCAGCTATCGGCTCAAACATTAGAAAAGATTTTTAAGGACGCCTCTTGGCGTAAGGTGCCCCAGCGCAATACCGTACTCAAAGTCTTGAGCCTGCTGAGCCAAGAATGTCGGCGACAAAAACAGTTTGTCGATAATCTCATCACCCTGATGTTTCCGGAATATCAGAAACTATCAGAACCTGTCTTAATGAATCTGAGCGACTGGCTACCGTCACTGTTGCGTACATTTGAGCCCAGATTTAAGCAAGAAGACTTGAAGTTTAGTACAAATATTCCCAAAGAACCGCTGCTGTTGGAATGCGATGTCGCTCAGCTGGAACGCGTAGTCGCAGAACTAATTACCAACACGATTAAATATACGCCTGCTAAAAAGTCTGTCGTAGTGACCGTAAATACATCAGACAGTCATATTAAGATTGCGATCGCAAATACCGGTATCCAGATTCCCCCCAGTCATCAGCCCCACATTTTCGAAAAGTTTTATCGCATTCCCGAGCTAGATCAGCGTCAATACGGCGGCAGCGGTCTGGGACTATCCTTAGTCAAACAGCTAGTCACCAACTTAGACGGCACAATTGCTGTCAAAAGTACCCCACAAAAAACCACCTTTACGGTGACGCTACCCAGGCAATCGGTCTAGGTCCCGAGCCGACGGGATGCCTTTGACCGTAGAAGGCTGACAAATAGCCGTGGCTGCAGCTCATGGATTTCAGCGATCGCAAATTTTTGACCTAACACCCGGCTCTAATGAACTAAACTGTGGTGATGTTGTGAGTACCTGCTAAGCTATGCGCCTGTCCCAGATGCTGTTTGTCACGCTACGTGAAGACCCGGCTGAGGCAGAGATTCCCAGTCACAAGCTCATGCTCAGAGCGGGCTATATCCGACGAGTATCAAGCGGCGTGTTCGCCTACCTACCGCTGATGCTGAGAGTGCTCAACAAGGTATCAGCCATCGTCCGCGAAGAGATGAACGCCACCGGGGCTCAAGAGTGTTTGCTCCCTCATTTGCAGCCTGCAGAGCTATGGCAGGAGTCAGGCCGGTGGGATACCTACACTAAGGCCGAAGGTATCATGTTTGCGCTGACAGACCGCCGGCAGCAGGAACTTGCTTTAGGCCCTACTCACGAAGAGGTAATTACCGACATCGTCCGCGATATGGTGCGCTCCTATCGGCAGCTGCCCATTCATCTGTATCAGATTCAAACCAAATTTCGCGATGAGATCCGGTGCCGCTTTGGCCTCATGCGCGGTCGCGAGTTCATCATGAAGGATGGCTATTCATTCCATCCAGACCACGACAGCCTAAAGGTCACCTACGAGGACATGTACCGGGCCTACACCAATATTTTGAGCCGCTGTGGTCTAGAGTTTCGGGCGGTGGAAGCGGACTCTGGTGCCATTGGCGGGGCTGGCTCCCATGAGTTTATGGTACTGGCCGAGGCGGGTGAAGATGAGGTGCTCTATACCGAGGATGGCCAATACGCCGCCAACGTAGAAAAGGCCGTGTCGCTACCTGCTGACGCCGTGCCCTCTGAGTTGAACGAATACAAAAAACTCGATACGCCCAACACACCCACAATTGAAAGTCTGGCTCAGTTTCTTGACTGCTCTCCGACTCAGATTGTCAAGAACGTTCTGTATCAGGCCGTCTACGATAATGAGCAGACCGTGCTGGTGCTGGTCGTTATTCGAGGCGATCAGGACGTTAACGAAACCAAGTTGCAAAATGCCCTCACCAATCTGGCAGCAGACTACGATGCGTCTACGCTGATTTCTTTAGACGTACCCGACTCAGACGCTCAAGCAAAGTGGGCCGCTAAACCGCTGCCATTGGGTTATATTGCGCCCGATCTGGCTGATGACTACATTCAAAAGCAGGGCGGTCTGGCACCTAAATTTCTGCGACTGGTGGACAAAACCGCTGTAGAACTAACAAACTTTGTAACCGGCTCCAACGAAAGCGGTTATCACGTCGTTGGGGCTAACTGGGGAGACCAGTTCACCCTGCCTAAAAAAGTCGTGGATGTCCGAGAAGCCGCCGCTGGAGATCGCGCCGTCCATGACCCTAACCAAATCATTCAAACCGCACGGGGTATTGAGATTGGCCACATTTTTCAGCTAGGCACCAAGTATTCAAAGGCTATGGGCGCTACCTACACCGATGAAGATGGCAAGTCCCAGCCACTGGTGATGGGCTGCTACGGTATCGGCGTCTCGCGGTTAGCCCAGTCTGCTGTAGAACAGTCCCATGATAAAAACGGGATTGTCTGGCCGGTTGCGATCGCACCCTACCACGCTGTCGTTGTTGTACCCAATATCAACGACGCTGACCAAATGGCCGCTGCTGAAAAGCTCTACGCAGACCTGAATGCAGCCGGTGTTGAAACCCTGCTAGACGATCGCAAAGAACGAGCGGGCGTAAAATTCAAAGATTCTGAGCTAATCGGTATTCCTTTCCGGGTGGTGACCGGTCGCTCGTTGAAAGAGGGTAAGGTAGAGGCGGTCAAACGGGCCAGTGGCGAAGCGATAGAGCTGCCGCTAGATGATGTGGTGAGTACCGTTAAGCAGTGGGTGGATGAGGCTATTGCCAGCACATAAATTCCCCATCTGATTGGGAAACCATAACGCCCAATACCTGTAACCTTCCCCTCCTGGGAGGGGCTCCGGGGTAAGTTTTCGACCGTTAGCGCCAGCGACTTAGCCCACCCCGCCCTTCGGGCACCCCTCCCGAGAGGGGATGTGTCACCATACGACATTATCCTGATGGAATTTATTTCAATCCTGCTGTCTAGTCTGATCTTTATCGGTTCGCCCATTGGCTTTGGTCTAGATACCCTGGCCGAAAATGCGCTGCGATCGCGGCTTGACGGCGTCGAGGATATTCAGGTACGGGTAGACAATGGCTCAAACTTAAATCTGCTCAAAGGCAAGATCGACCGGCTGCAGGTGGGGGCGCGGGGAATATATCCAATAGAGGGATTGAGGGTTGCGATCGCAGACTTAGAAACCGACCCCATCGATCTAGACTTTGGCAACCTCCGACGCGGTAAGGTGGTCCTCGATGAACCCCTCAATGGCGCACTGCACGTTGTTATCACCCCCGAGGATCTCAATCAGTATTTACTCTCTCCCGAATTTACCGAGCGGCTCAACAACATCGAAATCAACCTAGGTAATGCCGCCCAGTCACGTGAAGTGAGTCGCTATCAGTTTAGTAACCCCAAAGCCACTTTCTTACCCAATAATCGGCTGCAGCTAGAGCTAGATCTGTCTGAGCCCAGCCTGGGTGAAGGACTAAAGATTAAGGCCCAGACTGGCTTCACCATCGAAAACGGTCATCGTCTAGTGCTGCTCGATCCGCAAGTATCCGTCAATGACAGCGAAGCTCCTGAGCAGCTACTGGATACCTTTACCCAAAATCTCGGTGACCGCCTCAGCCTACGACGCTTAGAAGAGTCCGGTGTCACCACCCGAATTCTAGATGCCACCATCAGCCCAGAACAGTTTGACCTGGTAATGTGGGTCAGCATTGCCCCCAGCTTTACCCAATAGGCAATGATTCCAGTAAAGCAGATGCCTAAGTACAAGACTCTTCGAGACCTGAGTCTAGCGGTACGTTCTCACTTTCTTATAGGGATCCTGTTTGCGAATCCAGGCTAGAAATTTTGCCATATTTGGATGGGATCTGAGCAGATCTACCGTATTTAGATTCTGAGCCAGCTGCTTATTAGTAAACAACGTATGGATCTGTTTGTGACAGGGCGCGCAAATATCTGTTGTCGGTCCCGGCTCTTGCTTTTTTCGCTTCGTTTGCTGACGAGGGACCAGGTGATGTTCCGTTAGCTTAGGACAGTCACGCTGGCAAAGTTCACATTGGGCCATAGGAGGAAAGCAGCAGAATTATCCTTCATGGTAGTGTTTGCGCAACTGCGGCGCTAATCAATACGCCGTTGCTAATCTAGGGAATGTCCCCGTCTGTTGGCAATGCACCAGCATCTTGCAGATAAAAGCATCCCGAGGATCGGCAACGCCCGGATACTGAGATAACCTAAACGTCAAGATCACTACAAACAACTTCAGCAAACTACCTCCATACTCTGGTAGAAGTATTATGCGATGTTTAAATCTATAGTTAGGTAGTAGACATCGCTAAAAGCAGCTGTGCCCATGCTTGATCGCCTAGTTCGTCCTCTGGTTCGCACCCAAGTCCAGGTTTTAGCGAAGACCCCCTCTGCCCACACTCGCCTAATGGGCATGGTGTCTCAGTGGTTGGGCTATTTAGGTGTTCAAGCAGACGTCACTCATCTAAAGACTAATCAAGGAAGAATCCAGATTGCTCTGGCCGTAGGCAAGCCCGAGCAATGTACTGAAAATGAATGGTCTAAAATCCTTGAAAATATTGAGCAAAATAATGATGCGGCAGGTAGCGAGGCTGAGCTGACCTATCAGGACCTGTCTAAAGAGCAGAAAAGTAAGGTCCATCGTCTGCTAGCAGGGGTGATTCAAGCGGGCAATAAAGATGCGGCAGAGTCATGGGATACGCTACAGCCCCAGCTGATAGGTGTGGGCATGAATCAGGTGATGCTAGCAAATATTCGCTCGGCGATGAAGGTGCCAACAATGATGGACTCGCTATTAAAAGATCTTGAACCTGAAGTGGCCGCCTATGTGCTGTCAAAGGCCATTAGTATTGCACTGATAGATAAAGAGATCAATCAAGAAGAGGATAATGCGCTAAAGGCAATTTACGAAGCCATTGAGCACAAAGCTGGAGTCTAAAGCGAAAGCGTCTTCACCATCGCTAGTTTGTCTCAATTAACGTAAACGCACACCAATCAATGGAAGGGGTATTGGTCTTTTGCCAGCAGCGCACAGCACCTAGGCATTTATTTTTTTAACGTAGCTGCCGATAGAACTCAGTAGCTAAATGAATACTGTTCGCTGGGCTACAGAGAAAATTTGGCGAGGCTCATGGAGCGAAAAGTTCGCCCCATATCCTCACCGTTGTCTTGAGCGCACAACGTTTCTAACAGACGCTGCCAACGGATTTCCCAAAAATCTGAGCGGAATCAAATCATAACTTTATAGAAGGAGCTGATAGCTTTATATTGCCCTTAGCCACCGCAGGTTTTGTTGACAAAATCACAGCTAAATATAAACGGCTCCTGCCAGCTTAGAGGAATCTCTAACAGGTCTCTTGTGCCAGTGATCCCCTGACCGATAAACAACAATAGGGCAATGCAGTTGAGGGCAATGTGCACCTTCCGCCATGTTTTTGACTTATAGATCTCGGGGAGGATAGCCAGCGAGATAATCATGAGTGTAGCGGCAACCATCCCGTAGTAGTAGTGGGATACCTGCCACTCGTAGGTGCGGCGAAATACTCCGTCCTGGCTACCTAAAATCCACAGACCCGCCGTTGAAAGAGCGGCAAATAGCCCCCGCCACAGCTTTTGGGGAGCTGTGGCTCGATACAAACACACCAGTGAACCAATAGTAAACAAAAACATCACGGCGATAAATATCACCGTTCCCTGGGGGGTGGGCGTATCGGTCGCGGCTTTTTTGACAATAGTTTTGACAATGGGATGGGTGAGACCCACCAGGGCTAGACCGACAACAGACCCGGTTAGCCATTTACCCAGGTTGACATGTTCTTTACCCACCACAGGCGGAATTTTTGACTTTTCCTTGGCCTGTACTGCCAGCCGCCGCTGTCGGGTTTGGGTAGCAAAATAGGTCACCATGCCAATTAAGGGAAACACCACAATCACCGCCAGCGCCGGGTGCATCAGTCGTAGCCAATCGTTGATGGTCATTGTTCTCTCACTTTTATAGTTAGGGTCCGCTCAATGTCTTTTTGATAACAATGGCAGTTTGCATTTGCTTGCTATGACAAAACTACTGTAAACGGACTAAAAACCCGCTGCATGATGAAAATAAAAATAATTGCTGATGGCTAGCTGAAAACCTTGATGGTGAGGATTCACTGAGATCTCAGCAAATTTTCAGCCCAGTGTGCAATTTATGGAACAGCTAAAGATTCCATCATCTGTATAAGTTGCATAGCAGATACGTCCATATGCGGATCTCGTTCGTACCTTTTATAGACCTGCCCATAGTAATGCTGTAACCCATGGAAGAATCGATGGTTCAAACCCATAAGTCCCCGCTACAGCTCCCATTAGCTGTTTCCTATGCAACAGTCGCCATGCTGGGTGTAGTTGCGATCGCACTGGCCCTTGCCGTTGCCTGGTTTAGCGGGGAAGGCCAAATCGCTCGAATTCTTGCCCAGCTCAATCTGCTGCAGCAGTCACCACCCATGTGGCTAGAGGCCCCGATGGTGGCAGGCCATTACTTAATTTTTCCGACCGTGGCTCTGTTTTTATGTGCCGTGGCGATCACCTATATCTCTCCCCAGCCCAAACCCTGGTCAAGGGCCATCGTGATCGCCGTATTGCTGATTCTGGTGGGGCGCTATGTGTCCTGGCGTAGCCTATCTACCTTAAATTTTAGCGATCCCCTCAACGGGGCTGCCAGCATAGTCCTATTTGTCATGGAAATGCTGGGACTGCTGGTTAGTATCATTCAGCTGGTGCTGCTGCTGCGGGTGCGAGACCGTCGTAGTCAGGCCGATCAGATGCAGCTAGCCGTCATGGATCAGACATTTTTGCCCTCGGTGGCGGTATTTATCCCCACCTATGATGAGCCTGAATTTATTTTGCGGCGCACTATTATTGGCTGTCAGGCCATGGACTACCCTAACAAAACGGTCTATTTGCTAGATGATACTCGTCGCCCTGAGATCAAACAGCTGGCCGCTAAGCTGGGCTGTGAATACCGCACCCGTCCTAATAACCACCATGCTAAGGCGGGAAATTTGAATCGTGCGATCGCAGAGACCGAAAGCGACCTGATCGCCTCATTTGATGCTGATTTTGTCCCCACCCGCAATTTTCTCCTACGCACTGTCGGCTTTTTCCAAGACCCAACCGTTGCCCTGGTGCAGACACCCCAAAGCTTTTATAATCCGGACCCCATTGCTCGCAATCTGGGACTAGAAGACATTCTCACCCCAGAAGAAGAAGTCTTCTATCGTCAAATCCAGCCCATGCGAGACGGCGTTGGCAGCGTGGTCTGTTCTGGCACCTCCTTTGTTACTCGTCGTAGCGCCCTAGAATCAGCCGGAGGATTTGTTACCGATTCCCTTAGTGAAGACTACTTTACCGCTATTCGTCTAGCCTCTAAAGGGCATAAAATTATTTATCTAGATGAGAAGTTGAGCGCCGGGCTGGCGGCCGAAAACATTGCGGCCCATGCCGTTCAGCGACTGCGCTGGGCACGGGGCACGCTCCAAGCATTTTTTATTGAAACTAATCCGTTAACGATTCCTGGTCTAAAGCTAGTTCAGCGCTTGGGACATTTAGAGGGTATTTTGCACTGGTTTACTAGCCTATCGCGCATTATCTTTTTGATTGCGCCCCTATTTTATGTCTTTGGCGTAATTCCAATTCGCTCCACACCAGAAGAGATTATTTATTTCTTTTTACCGTATTACTTTGTTCAGATTACGGTTTTCTCCTGGCTCAACCATCACTCTCGCTCTGCCATTCTGTCGGACGTTTATTCGCTAGTCCTGGCGTTTCCTTTGGCAATCACAGTCATCCAGGCTATGCTGTCGCCCTTTGGCACGGGCTTTAAGGTCACTCCCAAAGGAACGTCTAGCCAAGGGTTTCGCTTTAACTGGAATTTGGCCTGGCCGCTGATGCTGATGTTTATTCTGACCGCCTGCAGCATTTGGTTAAACCTGGGCGAATGTCTGGCCAAGGGCAACTGGGCCTTAGAATCGACCCCCGCCGCCGCCGCTCATCTGCGGGGGCTGGGAATTGGCTGGATCTGGAGCCTGTATAACCTGATGATGCTGGGTGCTGCTCTGCTAGTCTTGCTGGACGTGCCGCGTCCCAATCCCTATGACTGGTTCGACCTGCGGCGGGTGGTACGGCTACAAATTAGTGATAGCAATGGTTCGCAGCGGATCTGGTGGGGAACTACCACAGCTATCTCAGAAATTGGAGCCACCATTACCCTTACCCAGCGAGGACTGCCCAACCTGGCTCCAGGAGAGACTCGTCCTGTACAAATATCCATTAGTGAGAATCTAATTGATCTCCGTGGGAAAATAACGGAAACCTGTAATGAAGGAGAATTTCCCTGCGTTACCGTCCGGTTTGAAAATGTGTCTCTCACAGAAACCCGTGAGCTAGTTGAACTACTCTACTGTCGTCCCGGTCAGTGGAGACGGTGGAACACCCCTGGAGAGCTGAAGTCTCTGTGGATTTTGGTTAAAACTCTTTTCCGACCGCGAGTGCTTACAGGCAATACCAAAATCAAGGCGATGACTGTGGCCAAGGGGTGACCTACTCCAGCCGCCAGAGAGGATAGTCGCCACCGGCTAAAACAACAGAACGCCCTGTTTTGGCTGCGATCGCATCTAAAATCTCTTCGTTGGCATTCAGCAGAAAATAATCGCTGTATCCAGCCGGGATTTCAGGAATACGACCGGGCTTAAACACGACAAAGGCCGTATCGGGAGCTACCGCATAGCTTAAAGAAATGGTGCTCCCCAGCCCAGTTGCATTGAGAGGCGATAGCACCAGGGGCCGTTCTGTCTGACGAATAACGGTTCCCATGGTGTTGACATGGTAGTCAATGTTTTTATTCCACCAGGTAAATGAGACGGCGCTAAGGGTGCCAGACACCAAACCTACCGCTAACAGCAGCGCCAGGATACCCTGTCCCCAAATACGATAAAAGCCTCGGTCTGACAACAATAGCTGTCGGATCCACCCGGCCAGTATCAGCGTTATCGTCAACAATGACGGCATAAAGTAACGAGTGCTCACCGAGAGCTGTCCACCATTAATGAGGTCGGGTAAAACCAGCCCCAGCGCTGGCACCATCAGCATCACAATGCAAAACGCCATGGTGCTAAGGGAGGTCACCAGCAGCAGTTGCCCCAGCGCCATTAGAACTAAAATCAAAACAAGCAGCGGCGCTACATAGGTATAGAGACTTGCTAACGGCAGCCCCAGATCAATAACCGTTGAGCTTAAATGCAGTCCCCACAGCTTTAATAGATAGCCCAAAGGCTGACGAAACGATGTCCAATCGGTAGCAGAGTCGAGTTTGGCCCGGTTGTTCAATAAAACTATGATCCAGGGCACAAAGGCCAGCATGGCTCCGCCTAGCGCCATGGCCCACCGCTGCCAGTGCTGACGAGAGCCACTAATCAATACATATAGACCGTGGGCAATAATGACTAGCGCACTTAGCAGCGTGGTGTACAGCATCAGAATCACACTGACCCCATATAGCCCCCACTGAGATAGCATTACATGCTTTGGAGAACGCACCACGATAGCATCACTGGAGTACCGCCCTGATACTCGCATCGCTTTGAGCAAGCAGCCATTGGCCAACAAAATCAAACAGGCCCACAGACTATACTCTCTCGCCTCTTGAGCATATAACAGCTGCACCGGAGACACGGCCATTAAACAGGTGGCAATCAGACCTACCCAGTGATCTCGCCAAAGCTGTCGTCCCATCCAGTAGGTGAGCGGTAGCAGCCCTAAGCCAAAGACCACCGCTAGTGAGCGAAATGAGGTCACTGAAGGGGTAAAAATCCCCACCCAAATCCGTTCTAAAAGATAAAACAAGGGCGGATGTTCGGGATGACTGACAAGTGCCGCCCAGGTATCACTCCAGCGACGCGGGTCAGGAAATGACTGAAAGACTTGAATATCAGCGGCAGATACCACAGGCTCTTGCAGCAGCTGCGTTTCGACCGCTGTACCGGAATAGCCTAAGACCCGAATGGTGGTGTATACCTCATCGTGCCAGTACACCTTATGGGCAGCGTTGGTACACCGTAACCCGATACCTATCACCAGACAGATCACAAACAGAATTTGTAAACGCTTTTTTACGGCTGTAATCGAGCGAGAGCTAACCACGGCTTATTTGCTACATCGACAGCTAAGTCACTAAGCATAGGCTACTTTTTAGCTTGTTATAGCAGCCGATCGACGCTACGTGTTGCTCAACCCTTGTGAAAACAGCCCTACAGCAGACTCAGCTGATTAACATCTGAGGGGGGCTTAGAACGACGTCGGGTTTTAGACGGTGTAATATTTACGTGGGCGACAAACCATGTGCGTAAATCGCTAGACTGCTTGGCATCTAGACTGTCTAGGTCTAGCGCCAGGGGAAATAGCGATGGTGCTTCAGCCCTGGCCCAGCTAACGTCACTAGGGTAGCGCTCAGCCCCAAAAGGCGTCACATTTTTAGGCATTCGCCCAAGGTAGGCGACAATGTTATCGCTGTTGAGAAATTTACCGCGCTGCTGTTCTAGCTGGCTGACTCTGTGCGATCGCATCTGTCGATAGTCCAAAATTGGAGCCGGATAGCCGGGAGTCGGTGACGGCATCCCTAGCTGCTCCGGTGACAGGTGGGCCAGCTCCGGCACCCAGCGCTTAATAAATAGTCCATCAGGGTCACAGCGGTCTACCGCCACCTGCTGGGGGTTATAAATTCGAGTCCAGGTCTTATCGATACAGTGAGTCACCCCGGACTGCATTGCCCACTGATAGTGGTCAATAGGACAGTCACCATCCAGCAGGTGCCGCATAAAGTGCAGCGCCCCATAGCGCCAGTCCATACCCATCAGATTGCTAAGAAAGCTTGAATAAATGGCCCGCGTCCGAAAGTTGAGCGCCAGATAGCCACCAGTGGCCTGCAGACAGCGAGCAGCGGCATCCACAATGGGAAACCCAGTCTGACCCTGCTGCCAGGCCTGGTACAGGTTTGAGTCAAATTCCCAGCCGTCTTCATCAAAAACGCTATAGAGCGATCGCAGCTCCAGCTGAGGCAAATAGCGAAACCGCTGGGTAAATCCGTTTCCCCAGCGAAGCCGAGAAATCAGCTGATGATAGCTCCGCTGAACACGTCGGTCCCCGCGATCGTCGGCACGCTGAATCGTTTGCACACACTCACGTATAGAAATCACTCCAAATTTAATGTGGGGGCTGAGTCCAGTGGTTACCTCAGCGCTGGGATAAGACAGCTGCCAGTAGTAGCGATCGGCCTTTTCTTTGAGAAATTTCTGTAATAGCTGACGAGCCATCCGGGTACTGCCTACAGGAATAGGCTTACCATCAGCTTGATGTCCCAGCTGCTGCAAGTCAGGCAGCTGCTCGCTTTGAAGCTCCCCAGGCACATCGACAGAAGACGGTATCGGCACCAAGGGGGCGGTCATCTCCTGATACCACCACTGGCGATACCGAGGATAGGCCATCAGCTCAGGACTGCTAGCGGCTGGTTCAAACCAGCGAATTTTCATTTGCTGCTGGGTCAACGCCTGATTGAGACGAGCGTCCCGGACACGACCATAGATGCGCTCACAGTCGGTATAGCTGTAAATACCATCGGCCTGAGTAGCCCGAATCAGCGATGGCAGTATCTCAACCGGGTCGCCACTGCGCAAAATCAAGCGTCCGCCCAATGACTGCAGCTCTTGATCAAGATGCCGCAGACAGTCCACCATAAACGCAACCCGAGCCGAGCCAGTCTCTGGATGCTGTAGCAACGCCCGATCGAATATAAACACCGGAACAACCGCACCTCGACGGGTGGCTCGATAGAGCGGCTCGTGATCATGAATACGCAGGTCACGACGAAACCATACGAGTGTTCGATTTACCATCGTCTCCTATCGATCGTTAGCCTCATCGCTGAGATTGCTTTTGATAACGACCTATCCATCATAAAAATCTTTTTAGGTCGCTGCCAAAACTAAGTCTAATAAATTTAGTACAAATGAACTATCTTGTATTAGTATATCTTTATCGATCATAGTACATAAGACCTATGACTCCTACACCTCTGTATGCTCCTCACAATCGTCCGTCACAGCAGCCCAGAAAGACTCACTCCACCGTCTGGATTTTTGGCAGTTTGGCTCTAATGGCCCTGGCTATAGTGCCCCAGGATCTATGGCCTCAGTTCTCAGTAAATATAGAGCAGTCTCAGGGGTTTAATCGCACCGACACCAATCAAACGTGTCAAGCCATTCTTAATCCCCAGCAGAGGCTTTCACGCGATCAGCTCACCCAGTTTTTAGCGGCAGATCAAGACTCGCCCCAGACCGCCATCCACGAAACGATTGCTCCCCCTTACTGCATGCTGTCGCGTACAAATCAGACCCAGCAGCAGGAAGCGTATCCGCTGGCGTTTGACCCAGATACCTGGTTTGTCGTCAACTACGATCAGGGAATCTACAAGGGATATGACTTTCTTTTCAAAGAATAATAAATAATATATGCTGCGGCCGTTCACCCAGCTCGGTAGCCTACGCCTCAATCTCCTGAAGCAGACCGCTGCAGGCATCCATCAGCAAATCAATCACATAGTCAAATCCGTCCACACCGCCATAGTAAGGATCGGGAACTTCCTGGTCGGGATACTCCTGGCAAAATTCACACATGCGTTTTACCTTGTGTCCATACTTTCCAGATGGGTCTAGCGACAGGATGTTGCGATAGTTGCTATCATCCATCGCCAGGATCAAATCAAACTGCTCAAAGTCATCTACCGTAAACTGTCGAGCCCGACCCACTAGCTTAATTCCACGCTTTTTAGCAGCGGCGGTCATGCGGCTATCGGGGGAACTGCCAATGTGATAGCTTGAGGTGCCAGCAGAGTCGCAGCCGATCTGCTGAGTAAGCCCCCGCTCCTCTAGCAGATGGTTCATGATATTCTCTGCTGATGGAGAGCGGCAGATATTTCCTAAACACACAAATAGCAGTTGGGTAGCCATAGCAGAAACGTACGCTCGTTGGATTGCTTGCAAATACTCAGACGGGATTTATCCTGCCTTTTTTATATTCGTAGAGGCGTTCCATGGAACGCCTCTACGAATATAAAAAAGCGACTAGCATCAGTCCGCTAATCGCTTCATATAGGACTATTCAGCTGTAACTACAGACCTGGCAGCTGTAAACCACCGGTGAGTTCTTCCATCCGCTCACGCATAGTTTCTGTGGATTTGATATAGGCATCGCGCATTGCGGCTGACACCAAATCAGAGAGTACTTCTGCTCCTTCATTCATAGCGTCCGGAGAGATGGAAACCCGTTTGGGTTCCTGATTACCGCTAAGAACAACCTTTACCAAGCCACCTCCAGACTGGCCTTCAATTTCCATCTGTTCAAGCTCTTCTTGAAGCTTTTTTGCTCCCTCTTGAACTTGCTGAGCCTTTTTGAAGGCTTCGCTCAGCTCTTTCATTTTTCCAAGACCGAAGCCAAAACCTTGCCCTTTGCTCATAATAGGCGGCCTGATTTTACTAAATTAACTGTCAAACTATACGTTGCCTTGGCCGGAATTGCAATCTTTAGCTGACTCCACTATCAAGACTTATAGAAAAGAGTAGAGCTGGCAAACAGAAACTAGGACGCATCTAAAACCAATAATCAGATGGCAAAACATCAGCTCAAATGGCTCTTTGATCGAAAGAACTGGCCTAGGCAGCACATCGCTATCTGCTATGGAGAGTCTACGAGCCCGACAAGCTTAAATAGCCTGAAAATCCCCTAAAATCTGCACCTCTGGTCTTAGCTTTAGGGACCACTTTGCATCGACCGTGCTCTGAATATGACGAATCAATGTAAAGATATCGGCTGCCGTTGCGCCACCACAGTTGAGAATAAAATTAGCGTGGCGTTCAGCAATTTGAGCCTGACCAATCTTAAATCCTTTCAAACCAGACTGTTCAATTAGCCAACCGGCACTCTTGGGCTGAGGATTACGAAAGACGCTGCCGCAGCTAGGCAGATGGTATGGCTGGGTAGAACGACGCTGGTCCAAATCAGCTGCGGTTTCTGCTCTAACGGTTTGGGGGTCGTGACCGGGTATTAGCTGAAACGTTGCCTGGGTCACAATTCTTGGATCTGATTGGAGAAGGGAGGTGCGATATCTAAACTGCAGCCGATCAGGCGTTAGGGTTTCTAAAGACCCGTCGGGACTGAGCACCTCAGTACTGACTAGAATCGATTGGGTATCGCTACCGTGAGCGCCGGCATTCATAACGACAGCCCCACCTACAGTGCCTGGAATTCCTACAGTCCAGACTAAGCCTTGCCAGCCGCGCTTGGCAGCTTTCCAAGCCAGTGTGGCCATGGGCATACCGGCAGCAGCAGTCACGCGCCCCGAATCCTCAAAGGCAATGTGACGCAAATAGCGGGTGCAAATGACTAAACCGGGCAAACCGCGATCGCTAATCAGCAGATTAGACCCTGCTCCAAGTCGTGTGATGGATAGCCCCTCGGCGTTGGCCCACTGGACACAGGCCTGTAGCTCGCTAACGCTGCGGGGGGCCGCAAACCACTCAGCTGGCCCACCCACCTTAAACGTAGTCAAACTGGCTAGAGGATATTGAGCCTTCGCCACGCAGCCGGTATTGGTCAGTTGTTGTTCAGTGGCCATAAAACCTTGGATTTTGTCCTAAACGCTGGTCAAGGCAGCCTGCTCAGCCTGTTCTGCCTGATAGTCCATGGCATCTGGAATCACCTGATTTAGGTTGCCTGCAGTCAGAAAAATAACCAGATCGCCGGGCTGTAGCACAGATGCTAGCTTTGATTTGACATCATCTAAAGTGGCAGCATAGCTCACCTGGGTATGGTACTCACCAATGGTGCTAGTAACATCCTCACCGGTAATCCCCGACGTATTGGTTTCACCAGCGCTGTAGATATCCGTGACGATGACCTGATCGGCCTCGTCAAACGACCTGGCGAATTCCTGCAGCAGTGTTGTAATCCGACTGTAGCGATGGGGCTGAAAAACAGCTACCACCCGACGCTGAGATATATCGGGCAGTACCTCGGTGCTTTTAACTTTGGCAGCAGCCAGAGTGACTTTTATCTCGCTGGGGTGGTGGGCATAGTCATCAACAAACAGAATATTGTTGTGGAATCCACGAGGGTCGAAGCGACGCTTGGCCCCTTCAAAACGGGGCATGATGGCTGCAATTGTATCAAACGCGATACCTAGATGTCTGGCCACTGCGATCGCAGCTAGCGCATTACTCAGATTGTGACGGCCAAGAATCGATAGATGTAGCTCACCCAGCTGCTGCCCCCGCTCCCAGATAGTGGCCGTAGTCCCCTGGGCTGTCTCACAAATGTCAGCGGCTATGTAGTCCGCCCCCGACTCCGGACGCAGGCTGTAGGTCACTGTCGGCTGAATGTGATTGAGCACCGTCTCACAATCGGCACTGCCCACAATCACCCCACACTGATTTGCAAAATGCTTAAAGATACCCACAACCTCATCCAGAGTGCTGTAGTGGTCCGGATGATCCAGCTCGATATTCGTGATAATGCCAATGGCAGCTGACAGCTTTACTAGAGAACCATCGGACTCATCCGCCTCGGCCACCATGTAGTCGCTAGTGCCCACATAGGCGTTCCCCTGCCAGGCCGAAACTTCTCCACCAATCACAATAGACGGGTCAATACCCGCCTCTAGCAGCAGATATCCCACCATGCTGCTGGTAGTCGTTTTGCCATGGGTGCCCGCCACAGCAATACCCTGGCTATCATTCATTAAGGCTGCCAAAATATCAGAGCGATGAAACATCGGACAGCCCGCATCAATCGCCGCCTTATATTCAAGATTGGCAGAACCAATCGCCGTAGAACATACTACCTGTGGCAACAGCTGACCACCTGTGGCTGATGTTTGGGTCACCTGGGCAATGTTGTCCGCCTCCTGACTCCAAAAGATTTGCACACCATTTTCTTGCAGACGATTGGTGATGTGTGTCAGTCGCCGATCGGAGCCAGACACGGGCAGCTGACGCTTTGCCAACACATAGGCCAGGGCTGACATACCAATACCGCCAACACCAATAAAGTGAAATGGCCTGCCACTAAAATCTACTGCCATCGGCATCAAACTCACCTCACACACCACACACAGATATTTCAGGCGTATGATACCAGGAATCTATAGGGTGGCTATATATTTGCTCTCCAGGCTCCATCGTTTCGCTTACTTTTAAGCACCAAACTTAGGCATTAAGACCTGAAAATTTGATAGCTGCTCGCTTTGGCAAGCCCGTCAGAATTTCATAGGTATTCCCAAGACCGACTTGTAAGCCAATACCATGAGCAATTATACTTAATCTCAACATTGAATGATGATCCAATTGTTTGGCCAGGGAGTCAAGCTATCCAACGGTTTTGATTGTGATATCTATGATCCCGGCCTGTTCAGACAATGGGATATGATTGTTTTTGCTAACGCAAACACTAATTTGACGCAGTTGTACGACAGAGGGTAAGCGCAGTGATTAGAGTAGCTATCAACGGGTTTGGGCGCATCGGGCGCAATTTCCTACGCTGTTGGTTAACCAGAGAAAATTCAGGATTTGATATTGTTGCAATCAACAATACATCGGATCCGAAAACAGCCTGCCATTTGCTTAAGTACGACTCCTTATTGGGTCGTCTAGATGCGGATGTAAGCTTCACCGACGACACCATTACCGTCGGAGATAAGACAATTAAGTGCTGTTCTGATCGCAACCCCAACAACTTGCCTTGGGGTGCTTGGGATATTGACCTTGTAATTGAATCGACAGGTGTCTTTGTTAGTGAAGAAGGCGCACGTCGCCATATTGAAGCCGGTGCTAAGCAGGTACTAATTACAGCTCCTGGTAAGGGCGGCAACGTTGATACCTATGTTATCGGCGTTAACTCCGATGAGTATGTTCACGGCAAGAACCCCATTATCAGCAATGCTAGTTGCACCACTAACTGCTTGGCTCCTGTGGTGAAAGTGGTCAATGATGCCTTTGGCATTATCAAAGGTACGATGACCACCACCCACAGCTACACAGGCGACCAGCGCATTCTAGACGCGAGTCACCGTGACCTGCGTCGTGCCCGTGCTGCCGCCATCAACATCGTTCCTACATCCACTGGTGCTGCTAAAGCTGTAGCGTTGGTTATTCCTGAGATGAAGGGTAAGCTCAACGGTATTGCCATGCGTGTCCCCACGCCAAACGTATCCATTGTTGACTTGGTGGTTCAAGTTGAGAAGAGAACCATCACAGAAGAAGTTAATGAAGTCATGAAGTCTGCCGCTAACGGGCACATGAAGGGCGTTCTAGGCTATACCGAAGAGCCTCTTGTTTCCATTGACTATCGTAAGACCGACGATTCTTCTATTGTTGACTCCAGCCTTACCTTGGTAATGGATGGCGACATGGTTAAGGTTGTTGCTTGGTATGACAACGAGTGGGGTTACAGCCAGCGTGTTGTTGACCTAGCCGAGCTTGTTGCAGCCAAATGGCCTGCTTAAGTCACTCTTTTAGCTAGCTGAAAAGCTCCTCGAAAGTTAGCTTTCGGGGAGCTTTTTCCATCTCTTTCTCCCATGTATATCCATCATCCATGGGCTAATGCATTAGGATATGGGCGTATCTAATTAGATACCCAGTGCTTTTAGTAATTGCCCTAACCAGTTGGCTAACGATCTATTTTGACAGCATCTGTATTTGCAGCAGAACATCTGCTATTTACCCCTACCACAGCTAACTCCGATGCAATTCCCGTAGTATTTGCTTTCCCAAACGAATACACCGTTGGCATTACCAGTTTGGGATATCAGGTTATTTGGGCAATGCTGGCCCAGCGTCGCGATTTAGCAGTGGGCCGTTTGTTTACGGATATGGCCAACAGCCTCCCAGCCAACCCAGAGCTGATGGGGTTTTCGGTCTCCTGGGAGCTGGACTATATCAATATTCTAAATTTGCTGGAACAGCAGCAAATTCCTATTCGTAGCTGCGATCGCACCGCTGATCATCCCCTCATATTTGGCGGAGGGCCTGTACTGACAGCCAATCCTGAACCCTTTGCCGATTTCTTTGACATTGTTTTACTGGGCGACGGTGAAGATTTAATTCCTACGTTTATCGACACATACCAAACAGTCCGAAATGCCAACCGTCAGCAGCAGCTACGAGCTCTAGCTCAGGTTCCAGGCATCTATATTCCTAGTCTGTATCAGCCAATTTATGACTCTCCCACCAGTCCCCTCAGCCGGATAGAGCCCATGGACGACGCCCCTGCTGTCGTCAAGAAGCAAACCTATCGCGGAAATGTGCTGCTGGCCTCAACCGTAGTCACAGAAAAAGCCGCCTGGGAAAATATATTTATGGTGGAGGTGGTGCGCAGCTGTCCTGAAATGTGTCGCTTCTGTCTGGCCAGCTATCTGACGCTGCCTTTTCGCACCGCTAGTCTAGACGAATCATTAATTCCAGCTATTGAGCGAGGGCTGCAGGTGACCCAACGTCTGGGTCTTTTGGGAGCTTCGGTCACCCAGCATCCCGGATTCGAAGAGCTGCTAGACTATATTAATCGGCCTGACTACGACGATGTGCGTTTGAGTATTGCATCGGTACGCACCAATACGGTCGATGAAAAACTCGCTAAAACTTTGGTCAATCACGGCACTAAGTCCATTACCATTGCCGTAGAAAGCGGCTCAGAACGGGTACGGCAAACCATTAATAAAAAGCTGGACACCGCCGATATTGAAAAAGCCGTCGTCAATGCCAAGGCAGGGGGTCTGAGCAGCGTCAAACTCTATGGCATGGCAGGCATTCCTGGCGAAACCGAAACCGACTTAGAAGCAACGGCCACCATGATGCTGCAGCTTAAAAAAGCCGCTAAAGGACTACGCCTGACCCTGGGATGCAGCACCTTTGTACCTAAGGCTCATACGCCTTTTCAATGGTACGGGGTCAATCCTAAGGCGGAAAAACGACTAAAATTTTTACAGAAGAAGCTGCGATCGCAAGGTATCGACTTTAGACCCGAAAGCTACAACTGGTCAGTCATTCAAACCCTCATTTCCAGGGGCGACCGCCGGATTAGCCAGCTATTAGAACTAACGCGTCACTACGGTGACTCCCTAGGGAGCTATCGGCGGGCATTCAAGGAACTTAAAGGACAGCTCCCGCCGCTGGACTTTTATGTGTATACAGACTGGTCTACAGAGCAAACATTACCCTGGGACCATCTCGAAGGTCCGTTACCTAAAACTACCCTGATCAAACATCGACAGACGGCTGAGACCCACATGGCCACTGAACTCATAAAATAATCGCGCAACTCCACGCTCAAAGGCAGCCCGGAGCGTCAAATGATATGGCTTCGATGTTCAACAGTTTGACGAGTCCTAAAGATAAAACCAGTATCTGTTTGGTTAAACACCGACAACAGTTTTTTCCAAACAATAAACGGCAGCGTCAGCGGCCACAGTAGCGCGGCAACAACGACAAAGACCCAGTTAAAAACACTTTTCTTCGAAGCTGCCGTATCCCGAAAGAATGCAGATAGCGCAATTAAAAAGGTAACCGTAGCCGGGAGTACGTAGTACAAATAGCTCATGATCGCTCAACTAAACACCCAAATATCTCTCTGATTGTCCAATAGCACAGACATCAAGCATCGCCCATAGCGACTCATTCATCTCTAATTTAAAGACTGGTTTAGAGTTTAATGACTATACCAGTTCCATTCTTTGACCTGATGTAGCAGGCGCTGCGCCGCCGACAAATCTGATAGACCAGAGACATCAACCGTCGGTATCTGTTTACCACGGCGCACCAAATCATGACGGTAAGTACGATCATAGTAAATTAAGATTATCGCCGCTGCAGCCGCTAGTTCACCGCTCTTAATATGTTGAACGGCCTGCTGGGTACGCAGACCTCCCAAACGCTTATGTAATCGCTCAGTAGCAGCCACTAGCTCATCCGGATTTGCCTGGCCGTACACATCGACCAGTATCTCCAGCCGTTCTGTCTGGGAGCGTAGTATTTCCAGCGTATTGGCCGCTTCCATTTGGTCCATGATTTCTCGAGGAACGCAGCAAATACCCACCCGCCGACTTTCCGCTTCAACCCACACAGGGCGACTGGGGTCAAATGTAAGCCATTGCTCAGCAATTAGATTTTCATACTGTTCGGTACTGGGCTGAGGCGGTAGCATCAGGGCACCATAGCTGCTCCCGCGATGGTTGGCTAAGCCTTCTAAGTCTAAAACCTGTTCTCCCAGCGACCGCAATGCATGTAGGATATCGGTTTTCCCCGTGCCGGTCATCCCCCCGACAACAATGATGGGCCGAGACAGCGCCAGTGTTGTTCGAACCCAGTGACGGAAGGCTTTATACCCGCCGCTGAGCAGGCTAACATCTAGCCCTCCGGTTTCTAATAGCCAGCCAACGGACCCACTGCGCATCCCACCGCGCCAGCAGTGTACGCGCACCTGCCGCTCAGGGGCTAACGCCTTTGCTTTTTTGACCAGTCCTGCCATTTTCGGACCAACTAGCTCCAGACCCAGTTCAACGGCGGTCTCTTTCCCCTGCTGCTTATAGCAGGTACCAACCTGGGCCCGTTCTGCATCGGAGAACAGTGGAAAACTGATGGCATCAGGTAGATGGCCCTGGGCATACTCACCAGGACTGCGAACATCTAAAATAGGGCCAGAAGCTTGCCAAAAGTCGGATATAGAGAGGGTCTGAGGCACCAGGTCGTCAAGTAAAGAACAGTCGAAAGCGTAGGCCAGTTTATCCCTTGATTGTAAAAGCCCCCTGTCCTGCTACCGCCTCAACAACGTTACCAATGTGACGGCTGTGAATATAGCCTTTATGCCGCAGCGTAGCCAAACAATCGCCAATGGCGGCCTGGGGCACGGCAGCGAGTAGTCCCCCTGATGTCTGCGGGTCAAACAAGAGCGGATAGTTGGCATGACGGGGCTGGGGGTTACTGAGATAGCGCTCTGTCTGCTGATTGCGACGATGCAGAGAGCTAAAATACCCTGCTTGAAAACAGGCGTGTGCCCCCGGTAATACTGGCAAGGCATCCAGATCTAAATCTACAGCCAGTCCTGCTAGCAGCATTTCATGCAAATGTCCCAATAGGCCAAACCCGGTCACATCGGTGCAGGCTACGATGTCGTGGTCTCGAAAACAATCAGTAGCAAGCTGATTAGACTGCACCATACTGACTACAGCAGCATCAATCCAGCGTCCCTTTGCCGCCCGCTGCATATCGGCTGCAAATAGCACTCCGGTCCCCAGGGGCTTGGTCAAAATTAACCCTAGACCGGGTCGCAAATTTTGTTTGGTTAGGATCTCATCAGCTGCCACCCATCCATTACAGGCAAACCCCAGAGATAGTTCTGGACCTTCGATAGTATGGCCGCCCACTAGCCAGGTTTGGGACGGAGTCAGCGCCTGATAGGTACCAGCCATAAGCTGATACAGGGTTTTGGTCTGAGCGCGATCGGTACCGTAGGGTAGTGTGACCGTAGCTAGCACTGTTTGTGGGGTAGCTCCCATAGCAAATAAATCGCTTAAACAGTGATTGACACAGATCTGGGCGAACACATAGGGATCGTCCACAAGGGCACGAAACTGATCCACCGTCTGTACGGCTAGTTTCCCTGGAGGGGTAGCGACGACAGCCGCATCATCTGGGGCATTCAAACCAATTTTGACCGGATTGGGCCAGTGGCGCATTTCTGGAAATTTTTCTTGAGCCTGGCTAAGGGCGCGGCTCAAAACAGAACGCCCCACCTTTGAGCCACAGCCGGCACAGTGATAACTAGGGTCTGAAGACCCAGATACCGGAACTGCCGCCATCGACGGAAACTGGTTAAACAGCCCCATAAACTTGCCATCGATATGATGCTTCCAGCGTCGAAACCAAATCGATTCAGCTGACCATCGTCCCCTAGAGGCAATGGCTCCACCGGTACCTAGGTCAATGATGTTGAGAAACTGACGCTGAGGCTTAAAAGGCTTGAGCGGTTGACCGGTGAGATAGCGCTGCAGATTTTGATAGAGGGGCGGCCCCTGACGCACAGCAAAAACCCCGGCCTTAGGTCGGGGATGATTGACCATGGTAGCTACGTCTCCCACCGCAAAAACGTTGCGATGGGACCGGGTCTGCAGCGTATCTTCAACTAAAATAAAGCCGCTGCTGTCTGTGGAAAGTCCCGTGCGTGCGATCCACGGAGCGGCACTCGCATTGGTAACCCAAAAGACGAGATCGCACCTAACCTGCAGCCCAGACTCACACTGCACCTGCATCGTATCTGGAGCGAGCTGCTCTACCCCACATACAGATTCCGATAGATGGGTGTGGATGCCGCGATCGCGAAAAATCTTAGTTAGCTGACGCTGGGTCGCCCGACTGCGTCCTGTAGCCAGTCTTGCCCCTCGGTGAAACACATGGACATTTACCTGACTGGCCAGCTGCTGCAAACGCACCTGCATATTGAGTGCAAGCTCCACACCGCCAACGCCACCACCCACAATACCGATGGTGGCCACATCGTTTACTTCTTTTAGATAGGCATCCCAGGCCCGCAGCAAATTAGGCACGGGCTTAGCTGGGATGGCATAGGTCTGGGCACCGGGCACCGATACAGTCTGAGGCGTACTACCAATGTCAATCGACAGCAGGTCGTAGCTCATGGGCGGATGCTGACGGCAGTAGATGATCTGTCGCTCCGCATCGATATCGACCACTTCATCCATCATCAGCCGACAGTTGGCAAACCGGGTCAGCGGACGCAGATCAATATGAGACTGATCAAAGTCATAGAGGCCCGAAATATGACAGGGCAGCATTCCGGAATAGGGGGTATCGACCAGATTGGTAATCAGCGTCAGCCGCACCCCGGCTGGCAAACCTTTCATCCCAATTTTTCGGAGCACAATGGCATGGGTATGGCCCCCACCAATCAAAAATAAATCCGTATGAATCGAAGCTGCTGCCTGCATGAATGGCTGTCTTTTAGGATATCTATCCTGACACTAATTCTTGAAACCGTGGATCGCTTTTTAGTGAGTCAAATACCGACTCCTGAGCGGCCTTCTGGCTCCATTGCTCAGGATTTAACGCAATGGCTTTTTGTAATGCCAGCAGCGCCAGATCATCCACGCGCATCTGCATATGACAGTAGGCTTTGAGATACCAGGCTAGATCTAGATCCATTTTTAGGGCAACGGCCTGATTGAAGTTTGCGATCGCGCTTTGAAAATCCTTCAATAGCATCAGCGCCAGACCGCGCCGGATCCAAGCTTCGTAGTAATCAGCCTGGAGTTCTATCACTTTGCCATAACAGGCAATAGCGTTCTGGGACTGTCCTTGCTCATCAAATACAATTCCCTGCTGGTACCACTCAGTTGGATCCTGCAGCTGTTGGTTCGTCATTGTTCTCTTATTCGTCCCATCGATCGCTTCTCGCCATCACCCTCTTCACCAAGACCGCATCAACAAAGAATATTGTGTTTGCTTAAAAAGGTGTATGCAATTTAAAGAAATTGATGTACATTATCGGGCAATATCGCAACTAGATCCATTAAACGATAGCCTATTGATCGAGTTGCCACAGCGCATCTGAGCAAACCAAACAGACCAACAGATTGGACCTATCGCGCTGGCCTCATTTTTAATTGCCGCTGACCGTCTGGGAAAGCTCTCACTCACCCCTCTTATTGCCCCTCTTTCATAAAAGGCATCATATATGAAACCCAGCTCTACTAAATCCATCTCGGTCAAAGGGGTTGCCCAAACTCTCAGAGGTCATCTGAAGCGCAGCCTGCAGCCCCGACGATCAAATCTGGTCCGATTACTGCTGGTGGGAGGGCTATCGCTGTGGGGTATCACCAGTTTGGTCTTGCCAGCCCAACGCCGATCGGCAAAAGCTGCCGAGATCCAAATAGCTAGAGCCAGCAATCCCTGGAGTTTTGCCTCATTTCCAGTCGAGAATTTTCAAGCGTATACTTCCCCCTTTGGCTATCGTCAGTCCCCCTATGGCGGCGAACAGTTTCACTACGGTTTAGATATCGCAGCTCCCGTAGGCAGCTATATCCGCAACTGGTGGGAAGGACAAGTCATCGAAGTTTCCGATGACAGCGCCTGTGGGACATCAGTCGTGATTGAATCTGGAGACTGGCAGCATATTTACTGCCATATGCAGGGCTACGTCACCTACGAAAACGGCAGACGGGTAATGGTTGACTCCGACGGCAACCTTCGTATTCAAGAAGGGGCCACTATCGGTACTGGCCAGCCCATTGGCCGGGTGGGAATGACTGGTCGCACCACCGGCCCTCATCTGCACTGGGGTCTGAAGTTTGAAAGCAGCTGGGTAGATCCGGCCATGGTCCTACGAGCCATGTATGACGACCAGCGGGCCATTCGCTAAAGGATAGAACCAGACCCCGCAGCAGTTCCGGAGTTCCGATATGTTTCAGACATTATCGGAGCAACTCTTTGAGCTTTATGATCTGCAGCACAATCTATCGACCAGTCAAAATGCTATCGTCTAGCTAAGGCCATCTTTGCGAGTGGCTGGGTACATTACAGCTGTACCTCCGTTCGACCACATCCCCACTACCTATGACTGCTCCAATGTCTGAAGCTGAAAACACTCGCGCTGTTCTTCGTTCCCAAGAGCCAGAGTCACAGTACGAACTTCCCTGGAACCGTGAAGGTGAGTTTGAAATAGAGGCACTCATCGTTAGCCAGAGTAAAAGCGACCTCTTAGTTAAAGTTAAAACCGATCGCGGTGAAAATCATCTGACTATTTCAGGATTTTTACCCGGCCGAGTTTCGGGGCAGCGCTGGCGTCTAGAATGCCTGCGCTCCTCCGGCAGTATTGAACTCTTAGATGGTGAGCCCATCGAATAGATTAGCCGAGGTCTATGGGCCAAGGGTCTAAAATTTGTTAACCCGTTGGACCCCTTAAAGCAACATTGCCCCCGCCTCAGGCTAGGGGCAACTAGGCTAATGGAGCTATCGATTCGTAGAGGGTATGTTGACGTACTCGCTGACAATACCTCGAAACTCTTCACCATCAATGGTTTCTTTCTCTACTAGACGATCGACGAGCCGATCCAACAGGGAGCGATTGTTTTGCAACATAGAGCGGGCCTGATCATAGGCCGTCAGGGCAATTTCTCGGACTCGTTTGTCAATTTTTGCAGCCATCTCTTCAGAATACTCCGACCGCTGCATCAGGTCGCTACGCCCTAGGAAAACAGCGCTACTAGGCGACTCCATCGCAAATTTACCCAGCTCTGACATCCCAAAGCGGGTAATCATCTGACGAGCAATATTAGTCACCTGCTGAATATCGTTTGCGGCCCCCTGGGTGATTTCATCGGTGCCAAAGACAATTTCTTCAGCGGCTCGTCCACCCAGGGCCATGGTGATCCGGTCAATCAGCTCAGCATAGGAAATCAGACCGTCATCCACCCGGTCTTCTTTGGGTAGATAGCTGGCAAATCCTCCTATCCCACCAGAACGAGGAATAATAGTGACCTTAGCTAAGGGGTCTGAATGCTTAAGCATGGTGCTCACCAGAGCATGCCCGACTTCGTGATAGGCGATCAGCCGCTTCTTTTTGCTGTCGAGTAGAGGCGTCAGCGTCAGTCCAATGGTAAGGCGATCTACAGCATCGTCAATTTCTTCCATGGTGACGGCATCTTTGCGACGACGCGCTGTGAGGATAGCAGCCTCATTGAGCAAATTGGCGAGCTGCGCTCCCGAGAATCCGGGGGTGCGACGTGCGATCGCATCAAGGTTCACATCATCCGCTATTTTTTTATCGCGGGCGTGGACATCTAAAATACCCAAACGACCCTTGTAGCTGGGCAGATCAACGGTAATTTGTCGGTCAAATCGGCCAGGTCGCAGCAGCGCCGCATCCAAAACATCAGGTCGGTTAGTGGCAGCAATCACAATGATGCCGCTGTTACCCTCAAACCCGTCCATCTCCGTGAGCAGCTGATTCAGCGTCTGTTCTCGCTCATCGTTGCCACCGCCAATACCGGCTCCACGCTGACGTCCCACCGCGTCAATCTCGTCAATAAAAACGATACAGGGGGAGTTTTCCTTGGCTTTCTTAAATAGGTCGCGGACCCGGGAAGCCCCCACACCCACAAACATTTCCACAAATTCAGAGCCTGAGATACTAAAGAACGGTACCCCCGCTTCGCCTGCAATGGCTTTCGCCAGCAATGTTTTACCCGTTCCTGGCTGTCCCACTAGCAGCACCCCTTTGGGAATGCGCGCGCCGATAGCCGTAAACTTTTCGGGGTTTTTTAAGAAGACAACGACTTCTTGTAGCTCTTCCTTGGCTTCTTCAATACCGGCAACATCATCAAACATCACCCCCGTTTTCGCCTCCATCTGAAAGCGAGCCCGAGAACGGCCAAAGTTCATCGCACCGCTAGCAGAATTGGCAGAGCGGCGCAAAATCATCAGCAGCGCAAAGACAACAATTAGAGCTAGCAGGGCATTTACCGCTAGTCCCGTCAGCGCGCTGTTGTCTGAGCGCTCTAGGACTTCATACTCTACGCCGCTGCTGCGCAGTTTCTGCAACAGGGGCTGATTGTAGACATCGTTAGCAAATAGCTTAACCGGCTGCAAAGACTCTGCTTCTTCTTCCCCCTTAAGCTGGACATTGGCCACTTTGCGTAGATTGTCTAGCTCAACCCGCTGCACTTCACCGCTGTCAAGCTTTTCTAACAGCTGACCATAGGTAAGGGCCGTTTCTTCAGTCTCTTCTACTTGAGCAATTGCCATCTGAGGAGCCACCAGCGGAGCCGCCAAGAGTGTTTGCAGCAGCAGCCAGCCAGTAGCCAAGGTGCGCGTAGTACGCTGGCTAAATGTAGCGGAACGAGAGGGGCGAGTAGGCTTGTTCATAGAGGACAGATCGCTAAAAGTTAGACTAAAGATAAGGATTACTGCGTCAGGCTGAATACTTCAGGCTAAGAATCGAACCGCCGCGGCTATTCCCTGACCAATCGACACACCTAGTTTAGCGCTCTAATCCGTTAATCAGCCTTATCTGTTATGCAAGGGCTTTTATCTGATATGTAAGGAACTACGTTGAGGCAATGGCCACAACCGCATTCTGCCCACCAAAGCCAAAACTGCTACACAGCATATGGGTGACAGACTTAGCGCAACAGAAATGGGGACCGACAAAATTTAGGTCAAACTCAGGACGTTTTAGTCCGACAGAAGGGGGCAAGACGCTCTGTTTCAAGCCCAATAAACTGATGACCACACCGACTAGCCCAGCTGCGCCTAAGGTATGTCCGGTAGCACCCTTGGTGGAACTCACCGCAGCCTGAGGAAAAAGCTGCTGAATCATATAGGCTTCATTGGCATCGTTAAGCCGGGTACCGGTGCCATGGGTATGGATATAGCCAATATCCTCAGACTGCAGTCCGCTACGCTGCAGACACTGCTGAGCAACGGCTACGGTACCCTCCCGACGAGAGGAACTGATGTGATAGGCGTCGTTGCTCAGTCCAAATCCTAAAATTTGACCATAGGGCTTACTAGTGGCGGCTTCTCGGGTTTCTAAAACAACCGCTGCTGCGCCCTCACCTAAAACTAGACCATTGCGATCGCAATCAAACGGGTAGCAGCCCTCTGTAGCCATAGCCCCCATCCGCCGAAACCCGCTCAGCGTTAACGGTGTAATCGGCGCATCCACAGCGGCTACCAGCACACGATCACACTGCCCCGTCTGTAGCAGTAAATAGCCCTGAAACAGCGCCCATAGACCGGTCGCACAGGCAGCCATAGGTGCCAATACAGGCCCTTGAGCCCCAACGACCCGGGCTAGCTGACCAGACAGTTCACAGGGTAGTGCTTCCATCCAATGGTCCAGAGACAGCTCCTGCCGGGCCATCGCCTCCCACCGATTTAGATAGCTACGGCTAGAGCCCACCACCACCCCAAAGGTCGTCAGGGGGGTGGTTAGCTGCGCATCGCCCAGCGCGGACTTTGCCACCGTGGTTAGCAAAGCGTCTGGCTGAGCCGGTCGCTTTGCGATCATCGCCAGCGGTACCGGTGGCATCGATAAAAACGGCTGACGAAGTGCGATCGCACTTTCATCAGCCAATACTCTAGACCAGGTTGTCGCCGCATCGCCCAAGGCAGTCCACAGCCCAACACCAGTGACAACCACATCAATCATCTAGCAAGCTACGACTCAACTGCGATCGCACTACTCAGTGACCAAACTATCTAATCCGTCCGTCACAGCAGCTGACTCCAGCACATCACCCTGCTGAATACCGTCAACCACATCCATTCCCTCAGTCACATAGCCAAAGACCGCGTAGCTGCCATCTAAAAAGGGTAGGTCTGCCAGCGCAAAATAAAACTGAGCTGAGGCCGAATCAGGAAACTGAGACCGAGCCATGGCCACAGCACCGCGAGTGTGGGGTAAAACCGGTTTAGCTGTGGTGCCCGCAGCTTCAAACGTTTGGCTATACACAGGCTGCTCTGCCCCTTCGGGAGTAATCTCCAAAGGAATCAGCCGTTTTTCCTGAGTATCTGGGTCAATAAAGCCACCGGTACCCAACTGCTGAACCGGCACCGACGGATCTGTACTTTGAGGATCTCCCCCCTGAACCACAAACGGTTGGGGCTCGCGCACCACACGGTGAAATACCGTACCGTCGTAGACTCCACGTTCAACTAGATCAACAAAGTTACCAGCCGTAATCGGGGCCTGAGTCCCATCCACTTCAATAATGATAGCTTCACCGCCGACCACCAGCTCCACAGTCGCTTTGCCCTCTAACCTGGCCAGCCCTTCTGGAATAGGAACTTCGGCTATCTCTGTCGATGAAGCAGGTTCCGCTGGCGCAGCCGCTGACTCGGATGGCTCAGTTGTCCCAGCCGTACAGCCCACCATAAATAATGCAACGACCAAACTAACGGCCCATCTGATGCGGAAACCCAAAACCATAATTCATTCCTTCGTTGTTTAAGGGCACCATATCTTGTCACAGGCAAACAGCCTTTTCAAGCGGGCCCTGACTGGATAATCGTTGTAAACAATGCTACAGACCCTCTAGAGGAACCTGCAAGAACCGAGCCAGCTCAGCCCCCTGATTCTCTACAGCCGACAGCGACATTGGCTGCCCCACGCGAGTCAGCGGAATATCGCCTTTCCCCTTAACCCGCAGATAGATTGCCCGCTTGGGATTTAAACCTTCACGAATTTGAACTCGTATAGCCGTAATCGAGTCCAACGGATACTTAAAATCAATTTTGCGATTTTTGCCTGGAAATCCCCATCGAAAAATTTGGACTTCTTGAGCGTCCTTATCAAACTGGTTGTAGCCGCCCCCAACATTCCATACGCAAATTAGCCAGAGATATAGCGACAGCAGTAACGCCGCTGTGCCATAAAAACACATCACAATTCCCTGAGGGATAAAAATTAGCTGAGTTGGATTAGCAAACGGCAACAGGTTAACACCTGTATAGCTAGAGACCCCAGCCAGCAAAAAACCAGCTCCACCAACGCTCGTCACCAGAGCCCACCAATAATTGCTCCAACGGCGAGATCCTAAAATTTCACGACGGAGGACATCGTCCTTCTCAGAGGCGTCAGAAATAGTTGCTTTAGAAACAGCCATACCTAAGTAGAAAAAAGTTGTGTTAAATAGACGTTACAGGTCAGCTCAATGGCATCCTACGCAAAATGTTGGATTAACAAGCCAAAGCCCAGGCCATTAGCCTAGCAAACAGGATGACGTCCAAACCGCTTAATCAGATTTAGCTAGCGACGCCCCCACGCTCGCGGGAGTAGATATCCTTAACCTCACAGATTTAACGGAGTGAACACCGACTCAATCTTTCAAAAGGCTACAGATTCTGATAATATCTCTTTAACTTTTGCAACGTTCAAAACCCACTGACGATACCCAACTGAGCCGGGCTTCACAGGCTCGTTAATTGGTTTCACGTAATTTTGTTAACTGTTTTCATAAGAGGACTCCATGACCAGTCAGCCCGACCGCGTGGTACTAATTGGTGTTGCCGGTGATTCAGGATGCGGAAAATCCACATTTTTGAAGCGCCTCAGCGATCTTTTTGGCGAAGAGTTTATGACAGTCATCTGTTTGGATGACTATCACAGTTTGGATCGCAAGCAGCGCAAAGTAGCTGGGGTGACGGCCCTGAATCCTAAGGCGAACAACTTTGATCTGATGTATGAGCAAATCAAAGCTCTTAAATCAGGTAATCCTATTGATAAGCCAATCTACAACCATGAAACTGGTTTACTTGATCCGCCAGAGCGAGTCAATCCGAATCATGTTGTGGTAATCGAAGGTCTGCATCCTCTCTACGATGAGCGTGTCCGTGATCTGCTTGACTTCAGTGTCTATCTTGACATTAGTGACGAAGTCAAGATTGCCTGGAAGATCCAGCGGGATATGGCAGAGCGGGGGCATACGTACGAAGACGTATTAGCCTCTATTCAGGCCCGTAAGCCTGACTTTGATGCCTACATTGACATTCAAAAGCAGTACGCCGACGTTGTTCTTCAAGTTCTACCTACAAACTTGATCAAGGAAGACAAGGATCGCAAGATTCTGCGGGTACAGATGATTCAAAAAGAAGGTATAGAAGGCTTCGAACCCGCTTATCTGTTTGACGAAGGCTCCACAATTAACTGGGTGCCCTGCGGTCGTAAACTTACCTGCTCTTATCCAGGTATTCGCATGGCCTACGGCCCCGATACCTACATGGGTAACGAGGTGTCCATCTTAGAGATTGATGGCCAGTTCGAAAAACTAGAGGAGCTTATCTATGTCGAAGAGCACCTGAGCAACATCTCGACCCGCAGCTATGGCGAAATGACCGAACTACTGCTAAAGCATCGGGAGTATCCTGGCTCAAATAATGGTACAGGGCTCTTCCAGGTACTGGTGGGTCTCAAAATGCGGGCCACTTATGAGCGACTCACAAGCTCACGGGCGGGTGTAGCTGCTGTAGCCAGTTAGGCTGTCGAGAAATCGATATCAGGATTCTATCAGTATCGCTGGGCTATCAAGCCCAGCGACTTTTTTATCAGTACAGCTGTTGGTCAATAAAGCACCTGTGTCAGGTTCTAGTATTTGATAGGGAATGCTATATTGGCTCCTGTGCCTTTATAGAGATTGACTAGATAGCCCCGGTACGGCGGTTCAATCGTTGTACTACTCATTAAAGGAGGATGCAAAAAGCACCTCAATACGCCTTAAACGGTAGTGGTCCCATTGCATAAAGCTGAATAGCGAGAGAAAATCCTGAGGGCCTTGAATACTGACAGAATATTGACAGTAGCGAAATTATTGGCGGCCTGATATTTCTCCAAACATTCATCATTTCATGGTTAGCATGGCTTCAGGTTCTCATCTCAGCAGTATTCTTATCGTCGAAGATAGTCAAGGCCGACGAGAAATTGTCCTTGATGGCTCGGTTTACTCTGTCGGTCGCGATGCGAAATGTGATATTCGCCTTGCGTCTCAGTTTGTTTCTAGACACCACGCTACGCTAGTCCAGCTGCCCAAGGACGACGATAGCTACTACTACCGCATCGTAGATGGCAATCTTAAAGGCAAGCCTAGCGCCAATGGCATGTTGATCAACGGGCGTAAGCTACAGGCTCACGATCTGAAAAACGAAGATGAAATCGTCTTTGGCCCTCAGGCTAGAGCCATCTATTACCAGCTCAAGCGGGATACCACATCAACAGTACCCCCCGACGAGTTTGATATTACGCTCATCAGCCCCAATATGATCGACGAGGACGAGGAAGGCTAAAAAGCCTGGTGCCCTTGCAGACGATTTCCGGTATTTCAGGGATAAATCTGATAGCTGCTAGCTTGCTTTTCGCTCAATGGCCTGGTTGACCAGTTGAAAAACTTTATGACAGTGGTTGTTAGCTTTTAGAGGGAGCTCCTCGTTTTTAACCACCAAATTTACAGTAGCCGTAGAATTTTGGGGCACAAGCTCAGTTTTCTCAGTGGAGCTGAGCAGCACTTCAACGGTGGCTAGCTGACTGTAAGAGACCATACCAGGACGTTCTTTTGCCATCATGTAGTCACGATCCTGATAGACCAGATGAAGACCACAAGACTGAAGGACATCTGGCAGAGATTCCCGAAGGTTATTGACAGGAAGGACGCTTACGAAAAGGTTGGTATACCGGGCCATAGAAAACTCTAGAGCTACTGCACAATCTTAAAATCTACAATGTTTGTCGAGGGTGAAGCGATCAGTTCAGGCTAGAAATCAATTTAGACGCTGCACTATCTACCTGGCTTATTATTTCAGCTAACCTAGGTATAAATCTGCATTCGCTTTTACCCTTCTTGGGAACAGTAAACTTTTCAGGATAAGTATAGGTTAAGTCTACGAACAACCATTACATTTTGCATCAATAATACCCTTTCAGGAACTGTTTATGAGTGTGTATTTACGGCAGTCCCATCTGCGAGTTGGATAGAGCTTTGCCCAAAGCCGTCTCAGGATTTTTTGCGATCGCTCCTTGAGATAGCATGGGCCAAGCGCTCAGCATATTCGAAGCAGTTGGGGACACATGCGGGGAAAACTCATTGTTTTTGAAGGAATTGAGGGAAGTGGTAAAACGACCCAAATCAAGCAGCTGCATCAATGGTTAGAGCAGCTGCTTGAACGCAGCCTGTCCGATTATCCCACCGGAGTTATCGTCACCCGTCAGCCAGGAGGGACCTATCTTGGGCAGAAGATTAGGCAGATTTTACTCGATCCATCGCCCGATACTGGAAGTCTGACCAGTAAATCTGAGCTATTGCTGTATGCAGCCGACCGCGCTCATCACGTAGCACAAATCTTGATGCCTGCTCTTAAAACCGGACATTTGGTTCTTTGCGATCGCTACACCGCCTCCACCGTTGCTTACCAGGGCTATGGTCGTCAGCTCGATTTAAATTTGATAAAAACCCTCAATACTATTGCGACAGGTGGCCTTACCAGCGACCTTACTCTATGGCTAAAGTTGGACGTGGCTGCCGGACTCAAGCGGATTGGCTCTCGAGGGGAAACCGACCGCATTGAGCAGGCCGGTCTAGAGTTTCATCGACGAGTTCATCAAGGGTTTGTAGCTCAGGCCAAGCAGCAAGAGCGGTTTGTTACCGTTGATGGCAGCCTAGAGCAAGCAGCCGTCACGGAGCAGATCAAGGCTATTCTCTCGACCTACATGCAGCAGTGGTATGGCATCTAGAGCAGCCGAGGGGACAAAAGCCGAGCTGGGTCAGTACTTTGCCCATATCGTTGGGCAGTCCCAAGCAGTTGATTTACTGACGCAGGCCGTCGTCAGACAGCGGGTTGCGCCTGGCTATTTGTTTGTGGGTCCGGCCGGGGTGGGCCGAAGTATGGTAGCCACAGCCTTTGCAACCATACTCCTAGACAGCGCCAATGAAACCCCAGACAGCCTCAATCGGCGTATTCAGTCTCGCAATCATCCAGACCTACTGTGGGTTGAGCCGACCTATCTACATCAAGGCAAACTATTGAGCGTCGCTGCAGCTCAAGCAGCCGGTCTCAAGCGTCGCGGTCGTCCGCAGATCCGCTTAGAACAAATTCGAGACATTGCCCGCTTTTTGGCACGTCCGCCCCTAGAAGCCAAGAGAGCGGTTGTCGTCATTGAGGCGGCCGAACTGATCGCCGAAGCCGCCGCCAACGGTTTACTTAAAACATTAGAAGAACCCGGACAGGCCACTTTAATCTTGATTGCGCCTGACCAGCAGGTACTATTGCCCACACTGATTTCCAGGTGTCAGACAGTGCCATTTCGGCGACTGAGTCCTCCAGATTTGGCACAGATTCTCATCAAGACAGGACATCAAGCTATCCTGGATTCTCCAGAGGTCGTTAATCTAGCCCAGGGAAGTCCAGGCAGCGCGATCGCAAGCTGGCAACAGCTACAAACCATTCCCTCAGAACTGCTGGAACAAGTAAGCCAGCCACCTCCAGATCTGCGTAGCGCTTTAGACCTGGCCCGTCAAATTGTCCAGACTCTAGAACCTGAATCCCAGCTTTGGCTGCTGGACTACTTGCAGCAAAGCCGCTGGCAGCAAGGGTATATCCAAGGAATGGAGCAGCTAGAGCTGGCTCGTAAACAGCTGCTGCGCTATGTGCAACCCCGATTGGTCTGGGAAGTAACACTGATGAATCTGCAAGAATTAAACTAGATAGTATGGTTTGGCTAGCGTTCTCTAAAAACTCAGTAGAGACCAACCCGCATTTGCCCCTTCATAAGTGCCTGAGCTTATCGGCTGTATACGAGGCACGCTTCGTATGGTTTCACAATCGGCCCCCCTTAAAAAACCCAGGGTTTGGATCGCCCTAGCGCTGCTGGTGCTGACTGGCGGTGCATCACTTATGGCGCTGCGCTCGGCGCGACAATTGCGACAGGCTGCCCTTGAAGAAGCCGCTCAACCACCGCCAAAACGAGTAGATGTAGCCGCTCTCGGTCGGATCGAACCCAAAGGTCAGGTCATTGACATCGCCGCTGCCGAGACTGGAATTTTAGCCCGTCTGCTGGTGGATGAAGGGACCCAGGTAGCTCCCGACCAGATACTGGCAGAACTAGACATGTACGAAGTCCGTAAAGCTGAGCGCGACTATGCCGCCAGTCAACTCGCAGAAGCACAGGAGACCTTGGCAGCCGAGCGCGGTTTAGGCACCGCTCGTATTGCTGAAGCCAATACAAAAGCGGGGCAGATTGACCAGCCTCAAGCCCAAGCGATCTCAGCCCAAGCCGCAGAAATTCGTAGTTTAGAAGCCCGTCTGTCCCTCGCCCGCATTGACCTAGCTCGATTTGAAAATCTGCTGGCTAAAGGAGCCATTACCCAGCAAGAGTTTGACAGACAGCAAACAGAGGTGAACGAACTCACCAGTGATATTGCCAACGCTAATGCCACTAAAACTCAGCTAGAACTGGCGCGAGACACCGCCTTAGAAAACGCAGCCGCTCAAGTCTCTATGGCCGAAGCTGATTTACAGCTAGCTGCGGTGGAAGCAGGTGTAGAATCTGCCCGACAAAATCTGACCCTGGCTGAGGCTCAGCTCAATCGCACCCTGATTAAAGCGCCTTCAGCAGGACAGGTCTTAGATATCTATATTCAGCCCGGAGAAGCCGTATCCAACAATCGGCTCATGTCCCTGGGTAACACCGATGAAATGTATGTGGTGGCTGAAGTCTATGAAACCGACGTTGGTCTGGTGCAACCGGGACAAACCGCCACTATCACCAGTCGTAACGGTGCCTTTGCAGGCTCCCTGAGCGGCACAGTTGAAACCGTTGGACTACAGATTTTTAAGAACGATGTGTTAGACGATGATCCGGCGGCCAACGCCGACGCCCGCATTGTGGAGGTACGGATCGCCGTGGATCAAGATGAGGCCGTAGCAATGCTCACCAATCTACAGGTGGACGTGCTGATCGACATTGAAACCGATACTGGGGAGAGCTAGCCATGGCTAGAGTGTCGGTGGCCTGGTCTAATCTGATGCATGAACGGACACGGCTAGTGGTTGCGATCGCAGGTGTCGCCTTTGCCGTCATCCTCATTTTTATGAACCTGGGGTTTATGGGAGCCTTAATTTCCACCGCCACCAACTTCTATGAGCAGTTTAACGCCGAGCTATTTTTAATTTCCCCCGAAACCCTAGAGATCAGCACCTCCACCGCGTTCCCTAGAGAACGACTTTACCAGGTCGCCGGAGTAGACGGCGTCGAGCGCATTATGCCCCTCTACAGCGAGTACCTACTGTGGCGTAATCCAGAAACGGGTGTCAGCCGCGCCATTTTTGTCTATGGCATCAATCCCAACGACCCTGTATTTCTGATGCCTGAATTGCAGGGAAACGAAGCTCGACGTATTCTCAGTCGGCCAGATACTACGTTTATCGACCGGCTCTCCCGTCCCGAATTTGGCCCTCAGGAGGTGGGGACCACCACAGAAGCCGACCGGCGTCGCATTATCATCGGCGGCTCTTATGCCCTAGGGGGTGGGTTTGCAGCCGACGGTACGCTGATTATGAGCGACCAAAATTTTGTCCGCTACCTAGAGCCCCGCCCCCTCAGTTTGGTCAATGTGGGACTGGTTAAACTTAATCCCGGAGCTTCCCCTGAAAAAGTGGCATCAACCATGCGCTCGTTGCTGCCCGCTGATGTAAGCGTCTACACCAAAGCAGGCATTATTGAGAATGACTCCACCTACTGGCTAGAAGCCACCTCCATTGGTTTTATCTTTAGCATGGGTGTGGCGGTTTCATTTGTGGTGGGGGCCGTAATTGTCTATCAAATTTTATTTACCGACATTCGCGATCACCTGCCCGAGTACGCCACCATGAAAGCCATGGGCTACCGCTCGCAGTACTTATTTAAGATTGTGCTGCAGGAAGCTATTTTTCTAGCTGTTCTAGGCTATATTCCCGGCCTTGCCGCTGCGCTGGGGCTGTATCACCTGACAGCGAAAGCAACTGCTGGCACTCTACCTGTGGCCATGAACGGCGGTCGCGTCATGTTTGTGCTGATATTAACGCTGCTGATGTGCAGCCTATCGGGGCTAATTTCTGTGAGAAAAGCCGTCACCGCTGACCCAGCCGAAATCTTTTAGGAGGAAATCATGCTTAAACGGATTCCTCTGGCTTGGTTAAATCTCACACACGATCGCCGTCGCTTTGCTACGTCTCTGGCGGGTGTGGGGTTTGCTGTCCTGCTGATGTTTATGTTTAACGGGTTTATGAATGCCCTTTACGACAGTCAGCTGCAGCTGCTTAACCGGTTTAATGGCGAAATCGTTATCGTCAATCGACTGCGCACCAACATGTTTGTGCCCCGAGCCTTTGCCCGCAGACGGCTGTACCAGGCACGTGCGTTTGAGGGAGTACAGGATGCCTATGCCATGTACATCAGTGAGGTGAACTGGAAAAATCCAGAAAATCGTAAGTCTCGCGTTGTTAGAGTGATCGCCATTAACCCGGATGAGCCAGTGCTCAATATTCCGGCCATTGCATCCCATCGTCAGGCCCTCAAGCTACCGGAAACCGCTCTGATGGATACTCAGTCTCGGGCTGAAGTCGGGCCGATTGAAACAGGTGTCGTCAGCGAACTAGCAGACCGACGCATTCGTTTGGTTGGCACCTTTACCATGGGAACCGACTTTGCATCAGGCAATGGCAACTTGATCATGAGCGATCAGAATTTTCTGCGCTACTTTGCTGACCGGGGCCCCGAGGAAGATAAACGCAGCTTTGCCACGGTGGATATTGGTGTAGTGAAGCTATCTCCTGGCACTAATGTGGAACGCATGGTTAAAACCTTACGGGACACGTTGCCTAACGATGTGCTGGTGATGGCTCGCGATGGCGAAAACGGATTTGTCATTCGCGAGCGTAAATACTGGCAGGAAAACACCAACATCGGCTTTGTGTTTTCGCTGCTGACCAGCATGGGCTTTTTTGTCGGAATTATCCTGGTCTATCAGATTCTCTATACCGATGTGGCCGACCACTGGGCTGAATATGCCACCCTTAAAGCCATGGGCTATAAGAACGGCTACCTGCTGGGCGTTGTTATGCAGGAAGCTCTGATTTTGTCGGTGTTAGGGTTCATTCCCGGTGTTTTAGTCAGCCAGCTCCTATATACGGCTGCTGGCAATGCCACTGGGCTGTTTTTTCAGATGACGGCTGAGCGTGTCACAAATCTGTTGCTGGCCACTTTTATTATGTGTTTGGTGTCGGGTGCGATCGCAGTGCGCAAAGTTCAAACCACCGACCCAGCAGACGTATTTTAGAGGTATAGAACAATGGTCGCTAACTACAAAGCGGGTAAACAGGTAGTCCCCAAAAGTTTGGGACTGAATTTAGCAATTGAACAACTGTATTCTGGGGTTGAGCTAGATTAAATACATGTCGAATTCCACCATTGCCCCACCCGATCTAGCCGTTTATATTCAGCACCTCAACTATTCTTTTGGTGCAGGCGACCTGAGTAAGCAGGTCCTGTTTGATATTTCCCTGGATCTACCCAAAGGGCAGATTGTCATTCTTACCGGGCCTTCCGGTTCTGGAAAAACCACCCTACTCACATTGGCCGGAGCGCTACGACGCATACAGGATGGTAGCTTGCAGGTACTGGGCCAAGAACTCGTTGGTCTAGGCGATCGCGCCCTGGTCAATGTCCGCCGCAATATTGGCTTTATCTTTCAGGCCCACAACTTATTTGAATCACTCACCGCCAGCCAAAATGTGGAAATGGCGGTGGAGTTAACCGGGAATTTCTCTTCCAAGCGGGACCAGGCGGTTGCCATGCTCAGTGCCCTTGGGCTCGCAGACCGAGTCGATTACAAACCCAAATCGCTCTCCGGGGGCCAAAAACAACGGGTGGCCATTGCCCGTGCCCTGGTCAATCATCCTAAACTGATCCTGGCTGATGAACCCACCGCTGCCCTCGACAAAAAATCAGGCCGCGACGTGGTGACCTATTTGCACGATCTATCCCGTGAAGAAGGCTGTACCGTTTTAATGGTCACCCACGATAACCGCATTCTGGACGTGGCCGACCGGATTATCAACCTGGTGGACGGTCGGCTGGAATCGGACAGCAGCCCCAATGCCTTTGTCCAGAGCAAAACTAAAGAAGCTTTAGCAGACGTCAGTGCCGACATGTTTATCATGTAGGGATTAAACGTAAAACTATGATATTTGCCAATAGTGCCCAAGAGCTGACTTACCAGCGGGTACAAGACTATCTCCAAAGCAGTTTGTTTAAGCAAACAGTACGGGCCAGTGAGGAGCAGCCGTACTTTGATCTGCTATATCAGAACATCACGCTGATTGAGCTCCAGATACTCCCCTGGGAGACTCATCCTTACCCTGATCGGGCGCTGGCCATTGTGCGGGCCAGCAGCTGTGTGGCCAGCGGCTGCGGACCTGAGCTAGAGCTGCTGCGTTTTTTGCTAGACGAAAATCGTAAAATGCGGTTTGGTTCATTTCAGACCGGTGAGGCGGGTACCGTATTTTTTGCCAATCGCATTTTGGGTGGTGAGCATATGGACCCGATGGAGCTGGAGGTCTGTTTATTGTCAGTGGGTGCGATCGCAACTCGCTACAGCGACATCGTCATTACTAAGTTTGGCGGACAGCGTATCCTCGACACGACACAACCCTCTAAACTATAGAGATAGAAAAACACTCGTTGTATCCCTATGGAAGATATTGCAGCTTACGACGGTATTTTTGTAGTCCTTGCCATCATTATCTCAATCAGCGGTTTTATCATGCTGTTTGGCAATCTCATCGGCGTTAATAACAACTGGAAATAGCTGAGTCAAGCGACAAACGCTCTTTGCAAAAGAGTCACGAATGCGACCGCCAATTTGGAGCATCGAACGGTTTCTCACTGATAGCGCCATACTGATAACCCATACATTGGGTCAGCAATGCCCCATAGATAAACCAAGCAGCTGACAAACAGCCCACTCAAAACTCAACATTTGCAGCTCAAAACTTAATTCTCCCTTACCCTTCTTAACCCAGTGAACTTTTCCAAACCCTTACTATTCGAAGGTTATAGCAGAGCTACGCTTAGAGCATAACCAGGGGATCCAAGCATTCTTAACCAGAAGATAACCTGCACTGAGAGTTATCATCCCCTGAGCCCATCGCTAAGCGGGAATGATTATTTTCCCGGCATAGCCAAAGGGCACATCTCTTTATCAAAAGGGGAAATCCTATGGCAAAAGCTACTGTCTCTCGTTCACGAAACGTGGCGATTGTAGGTCCGTACTCAAGTGGAAAAACCACCCTACTTGAGAGTCTGCTTTCAGTCACCGAAGCTATTTCTCGAAAAGGCTCCATTCCGGAGGGTAATACCGTTGGAGACCATTCGCCGGAAGCCCGCAATCGCCAAATGACGACAGAAACGAATGCCGCCTGTACTGAGTACGGCGGCATTCGCTTTACATTCCTTGATTGTCCAGGATCTATTGAACTACTCCAAGAACCGCTTCACGTCTTGATGGGTGTAGATGCCGCTATTGTGGTTTGCGAACCCGACCCGACCCGAGTGATGACAGTGTCACCACTGCTGCATTTTCTCGACAAGTGGGAGATTCCTCATGTTGTCTGGCTTAACAAAATGGACCGGGCCAGCAGCGCTAGCTTTGCAGAAGTGCTAGCCGCGCTCAAATCTGTATCAAGTCGTCCTCTGGTTCCTCATCAGTATCCGATTGGTGCCAGCGAAGATCTAATAGGCTTTATCGATCTAGTCAGTGAGCAAGCCTATCACTACCATGCTGGTGCTGCTGCTGACCCAGTACCGCTACCAAAAGAGCTGGCTGCAGCCGAAAAAGCCGCCCGTGCGGAAATGCTGGAAACTCTCGCTGACTTTGACGATCATCTGTTAGAAGAGCTGATAGAAGAAATTGATCCACCCCAGGATGAGATTATCCAGGATCTAAAAATGGAACTGGGAGCAGATTTAGTGGTCCCGGTCTTTTTGGGCGTGGCAACCCAGGACTATGGGGTCCGCCCACTGCTCGATGCTCTGGTACGAGAAACGCCTGAACCCCAAGTGACAGCAGAGCGGCGCGGGATTGATCTAGGCTCTAGCGAACCGCTAGTCCAGATTCTTAAAACTTACTACAGTCCTCAGGGTGGCAAACTGTCTTTGGCCAGACTATGGCGCGGCACCCTCAAGGATGGAGCCAGCCTGGGTGCTGACCGCATGGGAGGGTTGTACTCTTTGATGGGGTGTCAGCAGCAGGCTCTTAGCGCCGTAGAAGCGGGTAGCGTAGTTGCGATCGCACGCTTAGAACATGCCAAAACCGGCGATACTCTCAGCACAGTAGAAACCATCGAGACTCTACCCACAGCCGACATTCTACCGGCAGTTTACTCCCTCGCCATCGCTCCCGAAAAACGAGACGACGAAGTAAAACTCAGCGGAGCCCTCAATAAGCTAGTAGATGAAGACCCGGCGCTGCACTGGGAGCAGCACGGCGACACCCACGAAGTTATCCTGTGGGGTCAAGGGGATGTCCATCTGCAGATTGCTATGGATTGGCTCAAGCGTAAGTACAACCTACCGATGACCACCCATCTGCCCCAGGTAGCCTACAAAGAGACTATCCGCCATGCCAAAGCGGACATTCGCGGACGCTATAAGCATCAAACCGGTGGTCACGGACAGTTTGGCGATATCTATATCGACATTCAGCCCCTGCCTCGGGGCGAAGGCTTTGAGTTTAATGAAAAAATTGTCGGTGGTGTGGTGCCCAAACAGTACATCCCTAGCGTCGAAACCGGCGTACGAGAGTTTCTCAAACAAGGCCCGCTCGGATTTCCGGTCGTCGATGTATCGGTCACCCTCAAACATGGGTCCTACCACCATGTTGATAGCTCCGACCAAGCCTTTAAGCAAGCTGCTCGTATAGCAATGCAAACGGGACTGCCCGAATGTAAGCCGACTTTACTAGAACCGGTCGCTTCTCTATCAGTGTCAGTTCCCAATCGGTTTACCTCCAATGTCCTTGCCTTAGTCAGCGGTCGTCGCGGTCAGGTTATGGGCTACGACAGCAAAACCAACTGGCCTGGCTGGGATGAAGTCTCGGCTCAGCTACCTGTAGCTGAAATGCAAACCCTGATTCTAGAGCTACGCTCATTGAGTATGGGTGTTGGCTTCTTTAGCTGGCAGTACGACCATCTAAGTGCCGTACCAGAGCGGCTCAAGGAAAAAATCGTGGCTGAGCATCACTAAAACAAAATAGAAGCTCTGAGTAGAATTAACTACTCAGAGCCTCTATCGATTGCTAAAAGCTCAAACCTCACCGCGTTCTAAGCCAGAAACTGAATCCCACCACCAAACATTCGCAACCCAATCATCACCAGCAGCAGCCCAAAAATTCGTCTCAGCTGTTGAGGCGAAATCATATGGGATAGCTGTGTGCCAATGGGCGCTCCAGCCATGGTAAAGGGAGCCACTAGCGCCACAGCAGGCCAATAAATATATCCAGTTGACCAGGGAATATCTCCATAGCCTGGAGATAGTAGCAAAAATGAAAACGTTCCCACAATTGCAATAGGCAAGGTAAATGACGCCGACGTTCCACTGGCCTTACTCATGGGTAAACCGCAATAGAGTAAAAATGGAACGCTAATGGCACCACCCCCTATCCCCAGCACCCCTGACTTAAACCCAATCAAACTGCCGACAACAGCAAATACCCAAATGGGCGGCATGGCGGTTTCTTCAAACACAGGTTTCCAGTCGAGTAAAATCTTGATCGACACAACCAGCAGAAATACACCAAAAATAATTTCTAACCAATGGGTATCCAGACGATTGGACAGCAGATTTCCAATCACGACACCAATGCCAATCGTAGTAATAATCCGGCCAAAAATTCCCCACTGGACATCGCCGCGTAGATGATGCGAAAACGTGGACGATGCTGAGGTGAAGATCATAATGCACATGGCACTACCCGCAGCCAAATGCATCAAGCTATAGCTAGGCAAATCCATCAACGAAAACAGATAGAACAGCCCAGGCACAATGATCATGCCGCCACCGATGCCCAGCATCCCAGCTAGCGTACCAGCACCAATGCCTAGCAAAACGAAGAGAACAAAATCAAAATAGCTGACCATACTGGGACAGATGTACACAGATAGCTATTTTAACTCTCCTTTTGTAGCCAAATGAACCAAAACAACTATAAATCGAGCAAATTCAGACTCTCAATAGGACTCGATTGGGTAACATGGACTGTTTTTAGACCCACCTGCTGTGCACTGGTCAAATTATGAGCAGTGTCATCTAGAAACAATGTCTTAGCAGGATCAAGACAGTTTTCGTCAATCACACGTTGAAAAATGCTGGAGTTTGGTTTGCGATCGCCCACCAAATGAGAGTAGTAAGCTTGCTCAAACTGGTCGGCTAAGGTGCCTATATTAGATCCCATGGCTTCAGCGAACTTGCGATCGCTTGTCGCCAAATGCAGCTCATTAATATTCGACAACAAAAATATTCTCTTACGCTGACCAAGCTGCCTTACAAGCTCTACGCGTTCTGGTGGGAAATCGAGAATTAACGCACTCCAAGCCTGATTAATCGCCACATCATCAGCTTCAAATTTTAGCAACTGCATCAATCCCTGCCGAAATTCAGCTGCTGAGATACGACCTACCTCAAACTCAGAGAATAAATTAGCCTGACTCTGCTGACTATATTGCTGAGTGATGTCATAGCCTGCCAATATACTGAACGCACGAATCGTCAGACTATAGTCAAGGTTTACAATCACCCCACCTAAGTCAAAGATGACACTATCAATAGCTGTCGACTGATTCATTAATGCTGTCAATGACTAATGGTTAGTAGCAGCGTCTTCCACTAGAGTTAGGTCTGCTTTGCTCATTCGCTAAACGAATTTCACCTAATATAGTAGACATGATCAAACAGCGCTTAACACTTGATACGTTTCGATGAGTCAGAGTCAGCGTTCGAGTTCGAGAAGCCAGGTTACCTTTATAATCGAACCGAATATAATAAATCCCACTAACGCTATCAAGTGTTGTATCCGCTGGATCTATATCAAGCTCCTTGCGGCCAACTGTTTTCCATATTCTCGGCAGATCCTTTTGCGGATGACTAGCCCACTTAACATTACCAGCTGCCGTTTCATGAATACTAAACTGCCAGTTAGCACTATGGCGTTGAGCCTTTGCCTGAGTTTGACGGATGGCTAACGCTATCTGCTGTTGAGCACTTGATACATGCCATCGTCCCAAGGCACTATTCCAAGAAGACAGAGCCATGGTTGAAAGAAGTCCAACCATGACAACCACGATTAGAAGCTCTATGAGAGTAAATCCTGACTGAGTAGATTTGAATTGTATCGACGATAGGAACCGTTTCTTCATACCCTGAAGCTTATAAACATACAAGCTTCCTTAGAGTTACCAGATCGCGCTTTAGATCCTACCTATCTTTTCAAATAATCCACAGTCATCAGCCGTATCAGTTAAAGCCTGCAGTATCGTTGCAATTTTCTCCTTCAGCTTGAACAATATTGCCCAATAGGGTAGTCACGACAACACAACGAACACCTGCAGGACCGAGCTGATCGTTAGTTACACTGAAGACAAACGGCAAGGTGTCGCTCACGATCTCTCCCTTATAATCGAAAGTTACTGAAGCAACAGCAGCACCTGCTAAGGGGCCTCCAGTTAAAACCAAGCCGTCATTTTGCTCACCTAATTCGACAACTCTGCCATCAGTACCAGGAGTAGACGAGACCTCTATCTGGGGAGGGGTATCTGAAGCTATCTTTACAACTCTGGTAGAATTTTGCTGACGCGCATCAATTTGAGCCTGCTGTAATACTTGAGCAAGATCGCTACGTGCTCTGTTTACACGTTGTCTATTGAGATATCCCAACCAACCCGGAGCAGCAATGGCTGCGATGATACCCACCATCAACACAATAACCAGGAGCTCTAGCAGAGTGAAGCCGGAATCATTTGAAGCAGCTTTAAATACCTTGTTTTTCGACATATCTTCTATAGTCTCATCCGTGTTTAGTTCAATAGTCTGTTAACCATCTCTATCGACTACGCCGCCTAATTTGACCTGGGTCTGCAAAGTAGGCAACCGACTGTTTTCACTAGCAGGCTGTAAAAATTGACTAGATGCCGTCGCATCACCACGCAAAAACAAGAAGACATCTTGGTTGGTTCTAAAACCACCCACTGCAGTAGTAGGTCTGATACATGCAAAAAATCCTGTATTCTCTGTCGCGGTACTTGGTGCGAGCACGTGGGCCGGATCTCCGGTAAATTCTTGACAATTAACTACTGGATTTGGAGCATCGTTGGTCGTATTTCTGATTGAATCCAAATAGTCAACCAATACTGTACGGTCGCCACCATCGCCACCAGTACCCGGATCGGCAGGATCGTCGGGGTTTTCAGGTGACCAGTTAGCAAAATCGTTCGTTTGCCCCGTAGAATCAAACGGAAGACTGAATCCGGCAGTCTCTGCGTATTGAGCGGCTCCAGTTGCAGTTAGGTCGTTATATTGTGCCAGCTCATAACGCTTAAGGGTGCTCTCACCTTCCCAGGCACCATATTGAGGCCTTTGATAATAGGCAACTAGGGTATAGCTTGCTCTTCGCGCCTTAATAACAGAACAGGTTGCATCAGTAGGAGGACAACCATCAGCACCCGCACCCGTGGGCAGCGCAGCTATATCGTCAGCATCAATAGTGTCAGTCCGCCAAAAAGCTAAAACAGGTACTGCATTATTAGCCGCTATCTCAGCGTTCAGGTTAACTAACTGGCTGGTGACTACAGCTGGATTGCTATAAACATAAATCGCTTCTTTGAGATCGTCAGCCATGTAGTCTATGGCACGCTGCATATCGCTCTGCACCTGGTCTAGCGCGACTTCACGCTGATCGGTACGCAGCAGCTCAACTACAATAAATAGCAAGCCAGAGACAACAATACCTGATATCACCAGAGAGACTAGAAGCTCGATCAACGTAAAGCCTTGATTGCAACCAAGCTTTCTCCGCCAGGCCCTCAGCAACTTATAAGGTAATGCAGACGATCTTGAATTAGTCATGAGTTTATTTACTAGCAATAACGTTGACTAGTTGCATTGGGAGGGAGATGAAACCGCAGTGCCATTAACACTGTTGATAAAGTTGTGATAGTCACAAAGAGATCTACTAGTATCACTCTTGATAACGCTGGTGTATATGATAGACAGCGGTCTTTTATCACGCTGCCCTTCTCCACCGGTTAAACCTAGCTGCGCCTGCTCAACTTCTAACTCAGCACGAGTTCTAGTATTGACAGCATTGGCGTCGTAAACTCTAACGCCTAAATCAAAGGCAACAGGTGTCGTACCAACAGTACTACCAGCGGTCCTAAATATCTGAGCAGCATAGTCCGGTACGTTATCACCATCTACATCGATACCCTTGGCAGTAGAAGCATCTACCGTCGTTGAATAGGTAGCATCGTCAATGGCTTCTGGCGGCAAAACGTTTTGGAAGTCGCCAACGCTGTTAACGGCCACCCTAGCTGCTGACACTGTATAGGTATCGTTATTAATTACATTGAACCTAATTCGGTCAACTTCTGCTTGAGCAATCTGTAGCGCTTGATCGGCCCGCTGGCTTTGGGTGCGAGTAGCAACCGACAGCAAAATTAGCGGAGCTGTAACAGCTAAAGACACCCCTACAACCGCAATAGCCACAAGGCATTCAATCAAAGTTAGACCGTGATCGCTCGAGTTGTTGAGATTATTTTGCACAGCTACGCCATGACTTTTTCCTTTGGACCTATACCGTAACCGGGCTTTCAAGAGCATTGAGCATAACCCCATCAACTACACGAAATTACAGGAGTACCCGCACCGTCTGTGGCTGAACACAGATTCTGGATGTAGGCATCATCTAAAGGCAGCTCTCGATAGAACTCACTACGAGGACGCCCAATTGAGACAAATCGCTGGGCGATAGGAGCAACGCTGGTGTATTGGAAAGCGACATCGTAACCCCAAATACGTTTAGCCGGGTTGTAAAAGGGATTCTGGTTGACATTAGCCACGGGTGTAGCACCAGGTTCCCAGGCGTCCTGGTCCTGTGGAGCCGTTGCCTGGGTGCTGAAATTGAGCTGGAAGAAGCCACCAGAGATAATTAGATTCTTTTCAAACCAGTATTCCAGCAGCCTTGGAAAGTTTTGAATCCCCCCGTATGTTTGGTTCTGGCGCATCGGGACAATACCAGCCACAAGCAGCGCATTGACACGAACGTTATCCGGTGGAGTCACCTGATTTTTCTGACGCTCTTCTTTAATGTCATCGACACTAGCGAGAACATCAATAAAATCATCAGGAAAACATTCTGGATAGTTATGGAAATCATTGGCCGCACATGAACCTAAAGTGTTATTCCTCCATTTCTGAGGAATGCCCTTTCGGTCAAATCGAATAGGTAGCTCACAGTTACCACCGGCAGCAGTATCACATTGAGCAGTGCGATCATTATCTTCCCGAAGCCAACGCTCTTGTTGGTTTCTTATAGCAGCAGCATCGGCGAGGGCAGTATCTTCGTCTGAGCGGTTGTAGTTGACATACGAAGAATTGACCGATGGAACACCAACACCCGTTCCAACTGGGTAGATAAAAGCATCTTCTATCCATCCATCTCTAAAATTGTTTGACAGGATCGTAATAGAGTCTGCAAAGATTTCGGCAGCACGCCAGGTATCGCCAGCGCCGCTAGCAAAGTTAGGATCCAGATCTTTTCGACCATAGAAAAGAGCACGAGCAGCATTCTCATTTGCATCATCAAAAGCTGCGAAGGTTGTCCCCAGAAGCTGACCTGCACCAACAAACTCTTCAATCACGTTCGGTGCTGCAACAAGCGGATCTACCGCAGTACCCTTATTCTGATGCAGGTTAAAGTCACCATAGATATAAGCCGGGTTATCGGTAATAAAAGAGATCCCCGCCGCCTGATCATCGTTAGTACGATTCAAGTTATATCCGTTTACCAGTCTAAATCCATAGGGCCGTCGATCTGGGTCAGGGTACATATCTACCGGCTTAGGGCTGATAGAATTTGTGTCGTTTAAAGGAGGATCGTAGGTGCCAAGCTGATTGGCCTGAGTCGGCACGATATCCATGGGACAGTTACCTGCAACCAAGTTATTAAAGACTCTGCAGGCTGCCCATGTTCCCGCCGATCGCCGCGGACGGGCAATAGTGTCTTCTCGTACTGCATCTTCGCGAGCAGCGTAAAAGAGTCCCTCTTCTTCAGGAATCCAGGCAACAGCATCACCATCAGAATCAGTGCCAAAGGCAGCAGGCTTGTCGAGGGTCAGTGCTCCAATATCAAGATCAAGTACCCTTACATTTATTTGCTGACGGCCATCCATCATACCCTTATCCAAAAAGGCTAATTTATAGATAGTGCCACCTGCATCAATCGTGCTGGTCTGCAAGTCATCACGTGTCGCTAAACTACCAGTAGCAGTCGTAGGCTGGTTAAAGCTACCAATTGCAAGAGGGGTAAGCGCTACAGCGTCGAGATTAGATGGTGTAGTCGTATCGAGCACCTGATAGTTGACAGCATCGTTAATTCTGACGTTGGTACCGCTGTCAAAAATATACTTGTTGGTAATTCCACCTTCAGTAACGTACTCATCTAACTGAGTACCTGTTCCATCTTGATTATGGTCTGCCAAAGGAAACACGTAGTACAGAGATGGATAAAACGATGTCTGTGTTGTTGAACAGAATGCATCTACCAATGGTTGAGGAAAGTTTGCTGCAGCTAAACAGGTTGCACTACGACCTGGCTGAAATCCGAACGCTCTATCCCGTTCTACTTGACGATACAGAGCAATAGTTCTTGCTTTGTCTAAGTCGTCGCCAGTAATACCAGCTGACTCTAAATCAGCAAGCCATTTTTGAGCCTGGTCTCCGTCGGCCACGCCACCAGCGGTCAACGTAGACGCGATAGTTGTAACTAGAGCTGTGTCATTGAGCAGAATACTGTCATAATCAGCCTTTAGGCTTTCCAAATTGGAAGCTAGCATCCCTAATGTACAGGCTGCGGTCTGTAGAGTTGATTTATCTGCCGGACTCAGACTGCTATACGCCGTAGTTGAACCAACTAGATCCGTCTCAGCAGCCGTACTGTAGTTATGGCTAAACAAGATACGACGGAGGACCGAAGTGTCACCCCACATAGCTAAGTATGGATAGGGATGAACGAATTCATCAGCAGGCGTTAGATTAGCACCCAAAACAGTACCTTCAACCCCCTGAACTGGAGTAAAGGAAGGCGCTCCTCCCTGGGGGTCACCTGAAAAGTGGGCTAGATTCCGTAATGCTTTACCGAGGGGCTGTGTTGGTAAGACAGCAGAAGCAAAAGTGTTGGCATCGGCATACTTACCTTGAAAATCAAATTCCCAGCCGTTTGTACCATTCCCCGTTAAGAAGTCAATACGTGTGGCCCCTGTACTGGGGTAGGTGCCAAAGGTACGACTGTTGATTAGAGATTGCTCGGTTCCTGGATGTACGGTCGAGGCCATACACATGTACGGAACTTCACCGTTGTCGATGGAGTAGTGATAGACAACCATGCCCTGGACGGCAGCTAGGTTATCTCTTAAACTCCGCTGCTGTCGAGCTTCTGAAGCACCTTTAACAGTCTCGCTATCGCTATTTAACAGTCCCACTATTGTGTCTGGCGGATATAAAGGATCAGCAAGATCAGCCGCAGGATCAGCAGGATCAGCCGCCGCGCCTCCCCAGCCTAGGGAATTACCCAATTCCAGTCGCTGACCAACAATAACCCTAAGTCCTTCGGCAATGGACCGCCTTTCCCAATAGCCATCAAGACCATATTCACCAGCAGCTTTATCAAAACCAACCAACTCTGTATCGGCGTCTGGAATCGGTGTGCCGATAAGATTGCCAGCTAGATCCCTGGTAGCGTTGTAGACCGGCTTTGGACCGTATCGATTGTCCGCCCTGTAGCCATCATCCAAGAAAGGCCGGGTTGTATCTGAAACATTCTGAACACGACCACCTACAAACTGGCTATTGATATCCGGCTTGTCATAGTTCCAAGTTGTATCGTCTAAAGATTCAGATGTGTCCTCTGTAAAAATTTGTACAGGATCTGCATAGACGTCATCCAAATCAAGATCGTTGGCCTTATCTACTGAATCATTGTCAGTGTCCAAGGCGACAACTGTCAGATCGCCAGCATCGAACACATCATTTCCACCGAGGTTTACATCAGTATGAAAGGCAACTTTTTCAGCCTTAAATTCGTTGTCTCTAACTAGTCCTGCTGCTAAATTCCCTTTGTATCCATCAGGTAAGTTATCTCCGTTGACATCTTCAGTCTCACTGATGGTAATTTCTGAATTTTCGGGACTGAATATGCAAGACTTGGGAGAACTGACCAAATAAGCTTCCAGATTTCTACCGGCAACAATATTTGATTCTGAATGCATGGCTCCATTCCAACGGAATGGGTCACCTGGAGAAATATCTAAGTCGTAACGAAAGTAGGCCCCATACTTATTACCTTTGGGCGAACTACGCACTTGCTGATACTCTGCAGCACTAACCGTTCTATTCGGAGTACCCGCTCCCTTAATAGTAAGTACGTCAATCTGAAAATTTTTCTGTAGGTTGCCAGCTGCTTCTTGCCAGCCATCACCAGCGATCCGAGAGACGGGGCAGTTTGCGTTAGGTTCTGCCGTGTTGATGGGTGCGTTTCTAGTAACTAACAGATCTGCTTTGGCTTGAGCATCATCGTCTGATAGAGAAACCGTGGTACCCCCTACTGTTCTCTGGTGGGCAACCAATAAAGAATAAATAATCGTGTTTCCTTCAAAATTAAAGGACCACGCCGGGTCAACGGTGCCGTCACCAGTAATATCTATGGCTGTTTCATCTGGCAACGTGTATGGATCGAGCGCAGCTCCGTCAGCTGTTCTAGATGTCAACGCGTTGAATAAATCATCGCTGGAAGGCGGGCGCTTGGTCGCGACTCGGTCATCCTGAGTGAATAGATACTCCAATTTTGCTTTTGCACGGTCAATGGCAGGAGCCGCAAAAGCATCGACTATTTTCTGTTCACGGATAGCAATTGTTTTCTCTACTCGACTAAATGAGCGAAAGCTTAAAGCTCCCATCGTCAAGCTCACAACCAGTAGAAGTAGCACTGTGGTCGGCAGTACAAATCCTGCACTCGATGCCTTAGTCCGCCTAGAGAGCGACGTTAGCAGACGCAACACAGCCGCCATCAGGGAGTTGAGCGGACGTTGCTTAATTCTTTGCCAATTCGAGTATCGACGTCTCATAAGTCAATCAAAAAAGCAGGAGATGATCAGGTACTAAAACTGCCCTACACATTTAGCGATCGCAGCCTTTATCTACAGAAACACAGCACGTACAGCTGCCATCCTATGGCGAGTCATGCATGGTAGAGGTTACCCCATCTGGATATAAATACTTCCACAAATTTTAATTGCGGACAGTTTTTCTCAAAATAGTCTGTAACCTAGCCAGAGCAGAACTTCCATCGCCACAGCGGTGACTGTACTGACACATACTTAACCAGACTGAAACCCTATGGTAGTCGGCAATGTATCTATCAAAAGTAGAAATATCCACAAATATCGAAGTTTGTATAAACCCGCTGTGAACTTTCCGGACACTCAAGCAGACTGAAATACCTAACCGTTGTAGCAAAAATTTTAAAAGATCATCAAAATCTCAGTAAAATCTCAGAAGTGCTAGCAATTTCGATACATAAAGCCAACATATAAAATGTGGCCACCCAGCAACAGCTAAGCGGCCACAAATCATAGGCATGAACATTCATATCAGGTCCGTAGAACACATTTGAGCCCTAGACAGAACGTAGGTTCCTCTAGTTTCAGTTTTCCGATACAAATACAGAAGCGATTTACTTTGAGTAAATCGCTTACGGAATGGAATCAAACGACCGAGTACAACTTTATCGAGCACAAGTATGCCGATACTTTGCCTAAGTTGGACATCAGTATTTACTCAGATCAATGCCTGCGTCTCTAGCCATAGCATCAATGCCTTTTTTCTCAAGTGTCTTAATAGCTTTTGCAGATAGCCTTAGCTTGACCCATCGCTTTCCACTTGGCCACCAAACCCGCTTATCCTGCAGATTAGCCCCTTGCAAGCGCTTAGTCCGTCTATGGGAATGAGAGACCGCAAAGGCATTGTTTGCCTTTTTGCCAGTTAAATCACATTTACGACTCATAAAACCTACTCCTAAATAATCTAAGCCACCAAAACAAACGGTGATTGCACTCGTTTCAAACTCGCTTTATGTACAGTTCACCTGTTCTAGAAGCGCACATTTTGCAGAGAGCAGTCTTTAATCGTATCAAAGACCTCAGTGTTTTACAAACTCCTGATATCCTTATGCGGACCGTCAGCCAGCGACAGCGATCGGAGTAGCTAGTTTGCAAGACGAAATCTGTGAATAACTCAGATTGTGTCTACTAGTTTGGCTAATTGATCTGAGCAAACTGATAGCCAAAGAGATCAATTTCTCTAGAGCATTTCTGATGAATATACTCAGCTTGTTGAGGATTCAAAATATTTGAATAGTGCTGTCGGGTTTTACGAGCAGTTCCTTTAGCCCTTGGTAGCCAGCCATCAAAAGGAATATCCAGGTGCTGACATACGGTCCCTAAGTCTACAGCCAGATTCTCATATTTCCCAACAAAGTCCACGGCAACCTGATCGCCAATTGAATAGATATCAAAATTAGAGTTCGGGTCGTTATTTCGTAATGATGCCTCTAATTCCTCGTGATTACCCGTCTTCTCAATATTCCAAAAGTATCTTGAGATTGCTCTATCCCAAGGATTACGGACAAAACAAAATTTGTAGTAGCTGTCCCAAATCTCAGGCGCTATTCTCGACTTGATTTGGGCCGCAGTTATATGATTCCAAAACTGAATCTTTGCGGGTCTTTTTAATTGAGATACACAGCGCCACCAGTCGCCCTTCGAATACTCAGACAGATGGAGTGGCCGCATAAAGTTTTGGGGTTTGCCACCGTGTTTACATCGAATTACCTCATCCTTTTCCATTAGAGGCGTAACAATGTCGTCTTCACCACAAAATCTCGATAAGGAAATTTCGACACTGGTACCTGCTGTCTTAGTAGTCTTAATAAAAATGTATTTATACTTATGAGAAATAATCATACGTCTAAAGCTTAATAATTGGATGCAAGCTACCTCATAGCTAAAGCTTGCCCTTAAACTTTGTCTTGCTATTCAACGATAGATAGCTCGTTTCATTCGTAGTAGCGAAACATAATTGGAAATGGCAATTGAACGTGTCAGAGTCGTTAAGGAAGACCTAACAACTCTGACAAAATGCGTCTGTCTATGATTTGGTTAGTCCAGTCAACAAGCTGTTAGAGCGCTCAACGAAGGACTTCATGCCGTCAGCATCGAACCCCTTCTGGGCCATCAAAGCCAAGTCGTAAACATGCTGGCAAATCATCTTAGCTGTTGCCGCCGATGGAGACTCACTGCCGTCTGCCTGCACGATAGTTCCTTGACTCATGTCCAGTAGGTTTTGAATCAGCGGGTGAGCTGTATTAACTAACAGTGTGTGCTCTTCTGGGAACTGAGCCGTCTGCTGTTGCATCATGGCCATCATTTCCTGCATACGCCGCATTTCTTCAGGCAACAGCACAATCGCTGGGGGAGCTGTCTGGGCATCGTCAGACTTTAAAGCATCAGTCCGAATGGTTACCTTAGGCTTCTCTAAAGACTGTTCAAAAAGCTCCTTGACTCGTTCACCCTTTGTTTTATTGGTGGTTGGATCAACGATATCTGCATTGGCAGACTCATCGATTAACGTATTATCCAGGTCAGAGTCCACACGGGAAAACTTCACGTCAGAATATTCCCGCTCCAGGAAAGGAACAAAGTGGGTGTCGATGAAAGAATCTAAGTAAAGGACTTCTAATCCCTGACGCTTGTGCAGATCGATATAAGTGGCCTGAGATACCTCGTCAGTGGTATAAAAAATGCGATTTTCGTGCTTGTCTTTATTACGCTCTAGATACTCTTTAAGAGTGGTATATGAGTTACCACTAGCATCCACCGCCTGATCTTCCCCATCAGCAGACTGCCAAGCATCATCCTCAGCAGTTTGCACTTCTACCTTGGGCTGATTGCTATCCGCTGCCTCGGTAGTCCGAAAAATTACAAAGTCAGCAATTTGCTGCTTGAATTTGTCATTGTTCAGAGAGCCAAATTTGACAAAGGTGCCCAAATCTTGCCAGCATTCGATGTACTTAGATTTGTCTGTACGATATAGCTCCTTCAAACGATCGCCCACTTTCTTAGCAATGTAGTCAGCGATGCGTCGTACCGTACGATCATTCTGTAAAAAGCTCCGAGAAACGTTGAGAGGAATATCGCTGCTATCGACGACACCTCTCAAAGGTAATAAGAACTGCGGAATGATTTCTTCGCAATTGTCACTAACAAAGACCTGATTACAGAAAAGCTTTATTTGCCCTTTTGTGACATCTACATCCGGTTTGAGCTTAGGGAAATAGAGAATACCATTGACTACGAAGGGATAGTCTGTGTTTAGATGAACCCAAAGCAGCGGATCTTCTTGAAATGGATACAGGTAGCGGTACAGCTCCAAGTAATCATCATCGTTAAGATTACTGGGCGATTGTTTCCAGGGAGCATTTTGTTTGTTTGCGACTTCCCCATCTAACTTGATGGGAACGGGCATAAAGTCGCAGTAGGTTTTGATTAGCTGCTGAATACGAGACGTTTCCAAGTATTCAGCTTCTTCTTCCATCAGGTGCAGAGTGATGGTAGTTCCCCGTTCGCTGCGCTCAGAATCGCTAATTTCAAAAGTCGTAGTACCGTCACACGTCCAATGAACGGGAGTCGCTCCATTTTGGTAAGACAGGCTGTCGATTTCTACCCGGTCAGACACCATAAAGGAGGAGTAGAAACCTAAACCAAAGTGGCCGATGATATTTTCATCACTACTATCCTTAAACTTGGTGACAAATTCCTCGGCACTGGAAAAGGCGACCTGATTAATATACTTTTTCACCTCATCGGCGGTCATGCCAATGCCATTGTCAGTAATGCTGAGGGTTTTGGCATCTTTGTCGAGGGTAATAGAAATTTCAGGCTCACCCACCTCACCAGTAAATTCTGAGGTACGAGACACCATATTGAGCTTGCTGATAGCATCTACACCGTTGGAGATGAGCTCTCGCAAAAAGATTTCATGGTCGGAGTAGAGCCACTTCTTAATAATCGGGAAAATTTTTTCAGTATGGATACTGATGTTGCCCTGCTCTAGAACCGTCGCCATAGTGAGTTCCTTGCTTTGTGTATGGGTAGAGTTTAAAACTACTCTTTATTCTTTGAATTTAGTGTCATTTTTTCAAGGCCAAAAACCAACCAATAGGGGTTCGGTTTACCGACTTGATGCTATTATCCTGGCTCTATTGAACAAAGATGCTAAAACAAATCGTCATTTACACCGGTAGCTCCACACTATCAACGGCGTGACGAATATGCGCTTGCTGCTCTGGAGTAAAAATAGTCAGAAACTTTTGAGAGTTTGTATTTTGAATAGCCTGCTGGGTAGATGCTTTCCAATTTTCACGCGATCGCACTAACTGTCTGGACGCCACCTGATAATTCTCAATCATCTGCTCTTCAAAAGGAACACCGACAAACTTACATAACCTCCGAACTTCATTAGCCGGGTTTGCTACCAGCTGCTCATAATGAACCAGAGTATGGTTAGGTTTTTCTAAATACTCGTGGCTGATCGCGATGTCATCGGTCCACCGTTTTATACAACCATCTACCGTTGAGAACGTGTGTCCCCAGTGCTCAGGGTAGCGATGGGCTATATCGTACAAAGAAGCGACTACATCAGTACCACTCCTGACTATGTGAATGATCCGAGCTTCAGGCATATAGCGTTCGACATATTTTAGACGCATCAAATGCTCTGGTGTCTTCTCCAGCCAAATAGACTTGTCTTGACTCTGGGTAAGTTCTGACAGAATTAGCTTAAAACTGTGAACGTATGGCTGAACCAAAGGCAGCTTAGGTAGCTTACGTTTCAAATCTGGTCGGTCTACAGCCTCTAAAAATAGTTCTAGAGTTGAGCGGAGGCGTTTGGACACTAGCCCGAGAGCATATCGACGAGACGTCTCTTCAGGCAGCCAGACGAGATCTACAAAAAATTTGGACTCAGGAAATGATGCAATTTCAGAGTGACTCGCTAGCAGGCTCTGTAGAAGCGTTGTACCAGACCGAGGGCACCCCACAATGAAAACAGGCGGTGGTGAAGCAGAATCGGTTGACTTAAGTAATTTCATAATAACAAGTAAAAAATATAGCTATTAATACTGAGCTTTAAATAACTAGTCTGCTGAGGCAGAACTAGGATACTGATTAGGTTTCTTTAAAATTGCTTTAGACAAAATGTCAGGAAGAAACCCTATGAGAGCCTTTAAGATCATTACTGTAATAAATCTCCACTGCTCAAATACAAGTATTGGTCTGTAGTAAAGCATTTTGGAGAGGTATATAAGCCCTCTTACACTACTGCTGCCCTCTTCAACCGTTCTAAGCATCAGGTATCGGTACAAGTTTGAGAGCTTTTGACGCTTTAGATGTTTAAACTTTTGGGGTACCTTCAAAAATAATTGCTCTATAAACTCTATTTCTTTTTGTTCATTAGAAGCAATTTTAGAAGTAATAGATCCTGGAGTAATGCGGTATTTTACTTGAACTTTTGGAATTGTCAAAAATTGATACTTAGCGGCAATTTTAAGGTACAAATCTAAATCTTGGCTGCTTTTAAGCAATACGTCAAAACCGCCAACTTCGTGTAAAACAGCCTTCTTGATTAAAGGTGTAGAGCCATTCTCAAGAAAGTTTGAAACAAGCAAACTAGCATAGTTTTTTTCAAGTTCTTTTGAAGCAGTGACGCGCTTTCCTGGACAGACCACATTATCTTGAGTGTCAATATAGTCTGACCAGCTATAAACCAGGCCAGCCTGGGGGGTGTTTGTAATTATGGGCACCTGATCGGCTAGCTTCTCAGGTGTCCACATATCATCACTGTCTAAAAAAGCGACTAGGTCGGCTTTCGCTTTTTCTATGCCGCGATTTCGAGCTGTGGGAGCACCTGAATTATCGAATAAAAAAATTCGAAGTCTATCGTCTTTAAATGTTTTGACAATATTAACTGAGCTATCAGTTGAACCGTCGTCAATCACAATTAGTTCAAAATCTGAAAAAGTTTGCTCTAAAACTGACTTAATAGCTCTACCGATTGTCCTTTCTGAATTATATAAAGGGATAACAACGGAAACAGTTGGCATTTTTGGGGATATCTACCTGTCAGCAGGATCTAAAGATAGAGGTTTAACCAGTTATTTCTGCTAGCTGTTTGGTGAGATAGGAAAACGGGCTATTCAAATTGCCTAAATGGAATGCTAAAAGACAATCAGCATCGACAGTGGCAACAACACGACGGCGATATTTAATCAAGTGGTGAGAAATACGCTTGAGACTACCGAAGGTGGATTTTATGAGTAAAAAAGGTCGTTTCCAAACGGCTGTTTCAATCATCATCAGCTCACAGGTACACAAGCCGTAGTTATATGTTAGCTGTCTTAGATAAGCCCGCTCTAGTCGCTTTTTTGGAATAAAGTGACTGATGGTTGTGTATGGGTTGTACCAAATTTCCCAGCCTGCTTTTGCCATACGCCAGGATATTTCAGAATCATCGGCTCCTCGGGTATTTCTGATGAGTACTGGTGGAATACATTGCTCCCAGGCTGTGCGTCTTACTACTAAGCCGGCTCCAGGAGGAAACTGTAGCTGCTCAACGGGATAGCGGTGAGGCGTATCGCCGCGATCGCGAATCGCCAAAAACCCTAAAATCGGCTTTATATCCTCAGGCACTTCAGATTCAAAGACACCAGCGATGCGACCGCCAAAAGCACCAGCGCGGGGATACTGCTGGGCAAACGCGACTACCTGATTAATCCAATCAAGCGGGGGCCAGTTGTCATCATCAAGAAACGCTATGAGCGCACTATCGGAGTGCTCAACCCCGCACTGACGTGCATAGGCAAGCCCTTGCCTTGGTTCAAATACGTAGCGCAGGGTGATTTTTTCAGACCATGACTGCTGATAGGTTTGGACGATGTCTGCGGTGCGATCGCAGCTGTTATTATCAACCACCACCACATTCCAGCTGATAGCCTCATCAACCTGCTGCTTACCAAGCCGATCCAGCACCTCAGGAATGCGAGCGGCCCCATTATAGGTAGGCACAACGACTGAAAGTGTTACCGAGGATTGATGAGATTGCATCGCCCAAAACTCAAGAAAACTAGAAAACGTAGCAGTAGCTAAGCTAGTGCCAGCGTCGCTTAATCAGAATGCCCCAAATATAAAAAGGGCTGATCAAACTACTGAGATACAGCTGCAGCTCACAGGCTGAAACTGTGTGAGTTTTTAGCAACCGACGATACATAAACACATGATGCAAAGCCTTACCTAAATCATTCGCAACATATACCCAAAACACAAAGGGACGCTGCCAGACAGGTATGTTCAGCATACGAGTCACATGGCGGCTAAGACCCACACCTCGGAAAAATGGCAGTAAGTAGCTTCGCTGTAGACGACGGGCAGGAATTTGATGCCAGACTTTCATGGCAGGATTATGCCAGATTTCCCAGTTGCCTCTACGAATATGAGAAATTGCTTCTAGGTCTTCGCCTGTCAGCATTTGTCCGTCGTGGCGCCCCGTCAAAATCAGCTGCTTAGGAACATGGTTAAGCCAGGCTTTACGACGAGCCACCAACCCTGCTGAGGGCGGCAATACGCGCAGCCGTGGGCGATAGACATGGGCCGTGTCACCCCGCTGAGTCAGCGCAAAAAATGACTGAATCCGATGAAAGTCCTCAGGTAAGGTACCGTCAAACTGACCATGAATTTGACTACCGTAGGCTCCAACGTGGGGATGCTCCTGGCCAAATTTGTAAGCTGCCGCCACCCAGTCATCTGCGGGTAGATTGTCGTCGTCCAAAAAACCTACCAGCTCGCTTACGGATTTCTCCATAGCCAGCTGTCGAGCATAGGCAGCACCTTGTCGACCTTCAAAAAGATATCGCAGTGGAATTTCGGACGGCCAGTTCTGCTGATATTGCTGAACGACTGCTTTCGTAGCATCACTGCTGTTATTGTCAACGACAAAAACTTCCCACCGAATATCATGGGCATTTAGCTGCCGCTGCAGCCTGTCAAGAACAGCCGGAATACGCTGTGCCCCATTATAGGTACAGATTGCAATCGTAAAATCACACGGTCGCTGCACTGTCTCTGTAGTAAGAGAGGACAATACGACTGAATGGCTCATGGGCACTTAGTGGATTCACGGCATTTATACAGGGACCTAGAACTAACTTTGGCAAGGTTCTCAGAGAAATTCAAGCGTCTTAAGAAAGACAACTATCGTTAGATACCTAAACAGATGCTTGTGTAAAGCATTATGAACAAGCCACTGATTCCATAGCTGTTTCCTTAACCAACCATCAAGTACTTAGTTTGGAGCTTACCGACAAATCCAGTAATCTTACGACTCCTTTAACCACTTTTCAGATTGCACCTAACGTAGGGCCCTGCCACTCATACTTAAGGATACGCCTTAAGTATGAGTGGCTCAACCTTATTAAGAGCTAATCGATCAGGTGCGTTGACCTATGCGGAGCAACTTTCCTAAAAGCAATTGTAGATCCTTAAAATTATGTCAATAAAAAGTGTGTCGCTTTTCAACCGGGCTTTTACAGTTGCAGTTAGTTCAGCTGTTGGAACTGACTGATTTCTATAGGGATTAGTTCTCCGGATTAAGAAATCACTATATCTAGCGTTTGTACTAAAGGTACGACGCTAGTTTTTTTTGATTAGTAATGCTAGTGTTGATGACCATGGGATCTAGCACATCTAGAGTGTTAACAATTGTTAGGGCCGCCATAGGCACTACATGTGCCGTATTTGGCTTCACCAGTGTGTCCATGCCCCATCGTTAACGGCAGCATCCTAACCCCCTACAATTCGCAAGGAAGTTCGGACAAATGGTTCAAGAGTTAGAACGGCTACGAACAAAGACGCCTTTCCCTGAGACGGCACCAGCCGCCTATCCAGTGTTTTACCGTACCTACAGCCGTCGTCTTGATGATGGTCAGCGGGAGTCGTGGTATGACGTGTGCGATCGCACCCTGGGCGGCCTTGTGGAACTGGGTAGGCTGAGCGCCGATGAAAAGTCGCTGGTGCAGCGGATGCAGCGGGAATTAAAGGCGCTGCCGTCAGGCCGGTGGCTTTGGGTCGGTGGCACCGAGTGGAGTAAACAGCAGAAAAATTTCTCAGGAGCCTATAACTGCACCAGCACCAATGTGGTGGACTGGCGCTCCTTTGGATTAATGATGGATCTAGCCATGATGGGCTGTGGCACAGGTGCAGTGCTAGAGCCCAAGTACATCGATCAGCTACCAGTGATTCGTAACCGGCTGAGCATCACTATGGCCGGTGATGTCGGCACGACACCAGCCGGTCAGCGTCGGGAAGAAACTGAGGTAACCATTGACGGCAATCGCGTGGAGATCCATGTGGGCGACAGCCGCAATGGCTGGGTGATGTCGTATCAGAAAATTTTGGAACTCTCCAGCAACGAGCGCTTCACCGGAGACGTAGACGTCATTGTTGACCTGAGTGATGTCCGTCCGGCGGGTGAGAAGCTCAAAGGATTTGGTGGCATGGCCAATCCGGTGAAGCTGCCCAGTCTGTACGCGCGCTGCGCCAAAATATTGAACAAAGCCATCGGTCGTCAGCTCAACTCTATTGAGTGCTGCTTGCTAATCGATGAAGCGGCCGCCTGCGTCGTGGCCGGCAATATTCGTCGCTCGGCAGGCATGCGTCAGTTTGATAGTCACGATGAACTGGCGGCCAATGCCAAAGATAATCTATGGCAGCAAGACACTGAGGGTAACTGGCGAATTGACCCAGAACGGGACGCGCTGCGGATGGCCAACCATACACGGGTCTTCCACACTAAGCCTTCTTTAGAAGAAATGACCGACGCGGTGCGTAAGCAGTTTTACTCGGGTGAAGGGGCTATTCAATGGGCTGGGGAAGCCGAGCGTCGAGCCCAGGGCCAAGGGCGTTATGGTCTTAATCCCTGTGGTGAAATCTTGGGTCAGAATTTTCATTGCAACTTAGCAGAAATTCATCTCAATCAGATTGATCCTAAGAATATCCAAGAGCAGGAAGATGCTTTTCGAGCTGGCGGTATTGCGGTAGCAGCCTTGCTCAACCATCAGTTTATTGAGCCTCGCTACCAGCAGTCACGACTAGAAGACCCCATTGTGGGCGTATCTTTTACCGGTCTGTTTGACTTTTTCGTGCGGGCCTTTGGCGTTGAATGGCTTAACTGGTGGGAAGCGGGTCGTCCGAATACAATGCAGGGTCTGGAATTTAAGACCAAAGAGCAGGAGTACCTGAGCCGCTGGAAGACGATTGTCCATGAAACGGTGTGGGCCTATTGCGATCGCAATAACATCCTCCGCCCCAACCGCTGCACTACCGTACAGCCTGCCGGTACCAAAAGCCTGCTTAGCGGGGCATCCTCTGGCTGGCATCCGCCCAAGTCTCAGCGGTTTATCCGCCGTATCACCTTCCGCAAGGATGACCCAGTGGCCAAAGCCTGTATCGACTACGGCTACTCGGTGATTCCATCCCAGTCCGACAAAGACGAGAATGGCAACCTGCTCAACGACCCATTTGACTCTCGTTGCACTGAGTGGCTAGTAGAGATGCCAGTAGAAGTTCCCTGGGCCAACCTACCCGGAGCTGACGAAGTCGCTATCGAAAATTTTTCGGCTCTGGCTCAGTTTGACTTCTACATGCAGGTGCAGCGACACTACACTGCCCACAACACCTCGGCCACCATTGAGTTTCGTGAGAACGAAATTGAGCCCCTGTCCGAGCGTATCCATCAGGCTATCGAAAATGACGAAGGCTACATTTCGTCAGCGCTGCTAGCTCGGTTTGATGATCTGCAAACCTTTCCTCGTCTGCCTTTTGAACCCATCGACAAGGCCCGATACGAGGAGTTGTGTAGCGAAGTGATCGCCCGTCGAACAACCGAGAACTTCCATGCGGCTCTCGAACAGTACGACGCAGGCGAGCTAATCGAGGCCGGGCCCGCAGGCTGCGATTCCGATAAGTGTCTGCTGCCTGAAAAGAAGCCTAGTTAAGCAGGTGCCTTTCGACTCAAGGCACCGCTGACAACTCAAGTTTCAGCTTGGAAAGAAGCCTATGCTTCACCTCCAGTTGACTACAGCCAGGCACTCCTGAGGGGGTGCCTTTTTTATTGATATCCATCGCTAAGCTATGATGAGTACATCTATTCTATTGGGAAGCCTATAGAGACCATGGTTAGCACAGTTCCCACCCCTCAAACTGAGGCCCAGACTGCCTATCCAAGTTCTGACGGAGAACCTGTGGCAGAAACATTTGTCCATCTCTATGCCATGTTGGTCACCATTGAGGTGCTGACCCAATACCTGCAGGGTCAGCAGGCTACGGTGCTAGGCAACCAGTTTATGTATTACAACCAGGGCTTCAAAAATTAGAGCGTCTCCAGGCTAAGCTTCAAGATCTGGGCATTAGTCCCGAAGATATTGAAGACGTTGAAGCAGAGTAAGTTTCTGCACGCTCAGCGGCCTTAAATCGTTAAAAATTATCAGGAATTGCTAGGTCACAGACTGTATCTGACTATCACTAGGGAATGAACCCTAAGGAGAACCTGTGCAGTCAGTTTATTGGTTTTGTTTTGTTATCGGTGGCGTATTTGTTGCGATCGCAACCCTAGGCGGTGCCGGTGACGCAGATTTCGATGCCGAGGCCGATGTTGATTTTGATGCGGACTTTGACGGCGATTTGGAGTTAGACGGAGACGCCCCAGACGCAGACTTCGATGCGCAAGTAGACACCGACCTCCAGCTCCTACAAAAAGTTAAGGGAGCCTATATCTTCAGTCTTAACATTCTCACCAGTTTCAAATTCTGGACCGTCGGCGGATTTTTCTTTGGCCTTACGGGGCTTAGCCTCGGGTGGGTACAGCCTAGCTGGTCGGCCTCGCTAGTCTTTATTAGCGCTTTGATTATGGGTATTTTGCTAGGGGGCACCCTGGCAACCGCCCTACGCCATCTAGCCCGTCGCCATGCCGATAGCCTCATTCGTACAGAAGACTTCGCTGGACGAGTGGGTATTGTCGAACTGCCTTTTGACTCTAACAGCAAGGGCAAAGTGCGCCTAGAAATACGCAGCAGCGTGCTGCACATGATGGCTCTTACCGACGACACCAAACAATTTGTACCAGGGGACAAAGTATTGGTTGTCAATATTGAAAACGACCGTCTTTGGGTCGTTTCCGACGAAGCCGCCGCGAATGAAACAGCTGCACAGCGTTAGATGCGCTGGCTTAACCATAGTTTTTTCTTCACACCATGACACACTATCCATTCTTGCTCGGGCAGACGGGTCAAGTACCAGCAAGCGATTCAAACACATTAGAAACTGAAAGCGCTAGCTACGAGCTTGCCCAAGCCTTACCCATCCCAGCCAGCCAAAGTACGGCGCAAGCAGGTGCCGTGCTCGGGGGCAGCGCTTTAGTCCTCGGTCTAATTGGCGTTGGCGCGCTGATCGTAGTGCTCAAGACCTGTTTGCGCATTTGCAATCCCAATCAGATTTTAATTATCTCGGGTCGCAAATATAAAAATAAAAGTGGTCAGACTGTTGGCTATCGCGTTGTCTTTGGCGGTCGTACTCTAGTAGTCCCCATCATCGAGCGCGTACAAAGTATGGACATGACCACTATGCCCATACCCGTGGAAGTTACCAATGCCTATGCCAAAGGAGGTACACCGCTCAACATTCAGGCCATTGCCAATGTCAAAATTTCCAGCAACCGCAGCGTTGTAGGGAATGCCATTGAACGTTTTTTAGGACGTAACCGGTCTGAAATTCGTCGCGTCGTCCGAGAAACGTTAGAAGGCAATCTACGCGGTGTGGTAGCACTACTCACCCCCGAGCAGGTCAACGAAGACCGCATGAACTTTGCCGAACGGATCGCGGCGGATGTGGCCAAAGATCTGAGTAAGCTAGGACTGCATTTAGACACCTTAAAAATTCAAAGCGTTACCGACGATATGGACTACCTTAGCTCCATCGGTCGTCGGCAAATTGCTAACATCATTCGCGATGCTGAGATTGCTGAGTCAGAAGCGGTCGGTGAAGCCGATCGGATTGAAGCCGACTGCCAAAAGCAGGCTGAAGTTGCCAAAACTCAGGCTCTAACCGTTGTTCAACAACGCCAAAACGAACTCCGTAAGATCAAAGCAGAGCTAGAAGAGCGGGCTAAATCTGAAGAAGAGCGCACCGCCGCAGCGGCCAAAGAAGCCCAGGCTCGCGCTGAACAGCAATTGCAAACCGTTCGTTCAGAACTCGAGCGGCTACGCCTAGAAGCCGATGAGGTGCTACCTGCACGAGCGGACAAACGAGCCCAAGAGCTACACGCCAAGGGCCAAGCCGCAGCGCTTGAAGAGAACGCCAAGGCAGCGGCCCTTGTCAACAATATGCTGTCTAAAGTCTGGGCAGAAACTGGAACAGATGCCACTCAAGTCTTTTTGATTCAACAGATTGACATGGTGCTAAAAGAAGCCGCTAAGATTCCAGGTCGCATTCATCTAGAGAATATCAACGTGATTGACAACGGCGATGGTAAATCTATCGCCAGCCTTGTCAGCGTGTATCCCGATGTGGTGCGTCAGTTTCTCAAACAGGTTGATGAGACCCTGGGCATTGATGTCACTGGCACCCTGCACCAAAGTTTAGACCTTCAGCAAGACCTCGCTGCCATCGCCTCAGCTACTGAAAAAACCAACATGGAGGGCAACTAATGCCAGGTTTAGTTCTTTTACTTGCTATTCTCGGCGGGGGGTCTGGAGTTATTTCCTTGATCATCCGCAACCTCTATTACATCTGCCAGCCCAATGAAGTGCTGATCTTTGCAGGGGCGCAACAGCGTTTGGGCCAAAAAACAATAGGATACCGTTTGGTTAAAGGCGGCAGCAGCATTCGTAAGCCCTTGGTGGAAAAGGCGCTGCGCATGGACTTGACCAATATGATCATCGAGCTCAAGGTAACCAATGCCTATTCTAAAGGGGGCATTCCGCTCCAGGTGGACGGTGTAGCTAATATCAAAGTCGCAGGCGAAGAACCGGCTATCCACAACGCCATTGAGCGACTACTGGGTAAGAATCGAAAGGAGATCGAAAAGATTGCCAAAGAGACCCTGGAGGGAAATTTGCGGGGCGTTCTTGCCAGCCTCACCCCTGAACAGGTGAATGAAGATAAAATCGCTTTTGCTAAAAGTCTCTTGGATGAAGCAGAAGAGGATCTTGAAAAGTTGGGTTTGGTGCTTGATACCCTACAGATCCAGAACATTTCTGATAATGTTCGCTACCTGGATTCGATTGGCCGCAAACAGCAGGCTCAGCTCCAGCGAGACGCTCGCATAGCCGAGGCCGAGGCCAAGGCGGCTTCTGCCATTCAAACTGCTGAGAACGAAAAGATCACCTCTGTACGCCGCATCGATCGCGATACAGGCATTGCCGAGGCAGAAGCAGAGCGGCGCATTCAAGATGCTCTAACCAAGCGGGGCGCAGTCGTCGCTGAGGTAGAGGCCGAAATTGCCTCTGAGCTGGTTCGCTTTCAATCTGATATTCCTGTACAGCAGGAGCGCATTAAGCAGATTACTGAGCAGCTAAAGGCCGATGTCATTGCCCCAGCTGAAGCTGAATGTAAGCGAGCCATTGAAGCCGCTAAAGGGGATGCCGCCCAGATCATTGAGGATGGTAAGGCCCAGGCCGAAGGTACTCGACAGCTGGCTGAGTCCTGGCGGGCAGCCGGAGACAATGCCCGTGATATTTTCTTGTTGCAAAAGCTGGAAACTCTGCTAAAAACCCTGAGTGCAACCGTGCCTGATGTGACAGTACAAAATGTGACGGTGATTGATAGCCAGACAGGAGGGACGGCGAAACAAGCGATCGCAATTATGGAGCAGCTTAAACAAACAACTGGCTTAGACCTGGCCAACGCCGTTAATAACTTTGCCAATGGCACGACTCGGCAACTGCCCGAAGGAAAGTAGAGAACCGATAAAAGCCAGCGACAGGGGAGCGCCTGTCGCTGGCTGACTCATAGGGAAAGCGCAAAGCATCAATGGCGACGCCTGTATCGATTTGATGCGATGGTTTACATAGGTTTACACTGGGAAGTAATTAGCTAGGCAGCCCCAACTCTGAGCAAACGAGTCGAAATGCTCAAAACTAACAATATTGACAGGGCTCTTATCCACTTTCTAGAAGCCATTTGTTTTTAACAACGCTATACCCTTGAATCAATTTTTAGCCCGCCTCGATCAAGGCTTTGACCTTTGGGTCACTCTGCTGGAGCGTACTCTGTTTTTTAAGCTGGGGGGGATGCCGCTGATTGTCCTGTGGCTGCTGGCAGGATCGGTGTATCTGACACTGCGCATGGGCTTTATCAACGTGCGGGGGTTGGGCCACGGTCTAGCGGTGCTACGGGGTGACTATGACGATCCAGATGAAGTGGGTGAGGTCAGTTACTTTCAGGCAGTGGCAACGGCCATGTCGGCTACGGTGGGGCTGGGCAATATTGCAGGAGTTGCGATCGCAATCCAAATCGGCGGCCCTGGCGCGGTCCTCTGGATCACTGTGGCCGGGCTGCTGGGAATGACCACCAAGTTTACCGAATGTACGCTGGCTCAACAGTATCGCGTTATTAACGATGACCGGGTACTTGGCGGCCCGATGTATTACCTGAGCCAGGGATTGGCTGAACAGGGTCTAAAGCCCATGGGGCAGCTGCTAGCAGCCACCTTTGCAACGCTCTGTATGGTGGGGGCCCTGGGCGGGGGCAATATGTTTCAGGCCAACCAGTCCAGTATTGCAGTGGCCTCACTAGCAGAACAGCTACACTGGACCTGGCTTAGCGATCCACGAGTGTACGGAGCCATTCTATCGTTAACGGTTGCAGCCGTGATTATTGGCGGTTTACAGCGAATTGCCCAGGTCGCCTCTACCATCGTACCTACCATGGTGGGTCTATACCTGACGGCGGCGCTATGGATCGTATTTCATCACCTGGGAGACATTCCGACTGTGGTTGGTCTGGTCTGGCAGTCGGCCTGGCATCCGGGCGCGATTGAGGGCGGCATCGTTGGCGTGATGGTCCAAGGGCTACAGCGAGGTGTTTTTTCAAATGGTGCCGGTACGGGAGTTGCTGCGATCGCCCATGCCGCCACTAAAAACCCAGAGCCAGTGCGCGAGGGTATTATTGCTCTGCTTGAACCGCTGATTGACACAGTTTTGATCTGTAACCTGACGGCTTTAGTGTGTCTGCTAAGCGGTGTGTCCGGCAGCGTCGTTAACGGCATCGAGCTGACGACTACCGCCTTTGCCGCTGAAATTCCCATGATGACCTGGGGATTGGCCATCATCGTATGTCTGTTTAGCTTTTCTACGATTATTTCTTGCTTTTATTATGGTGAAGCCTGCTGGCGCTATCTCTTGGGTGAGCGGGGTCTATTGCTCTACAAACTGCTCTACATTTTGGGCTGTTTTGGCGGCACCATCATTGGCTTAGAGACCGTTATTCGCTTTAGCGACGTGATGCTATTTGCGCTTGGCATTCCCAACATGCTAGGGCTGCTGCTGCTCTCGAATCAGGTCGCCCACAGCCTAGATGCTTACTGGCAAACTAAGCAAACACTAGCTATCCAAACCGATAGCGCTCCTATCTAAACTGCTAACGTTCATAGAGTATCTACCCTGGCTTAAACAATCCAAAGCAACACTTTTGGAAAATGGGTGTAATCTATAGGCACCTTTGGGTCACCAGTACATTCAGCAGGCTTTGGGTAAGCAATGGGTAGCGATGTTTTAATTTTGACAATCTACTTTTTAGTAGTGATCTACGTGCTCTACCAAATGGCCCTATCGGTAGAAAACACCCTTGAAAACAAGCTCAAAGTTGATCTCAATCGCGAGGCTCTAAATACACAGGTTAATCTGCAGCTCAAGCAGCGCACTTCTAACAAACAGAAGATTACAGCCAATGTTGATCAAATTGAGTTTGAAGGTAGAAAATTTCCTCCATTTTTAGCACTCAATGTGACATCCCATAACGATCCAGAAGAAGAGGGCATGGTCGTCGTTGAAGTGGGACCCTCTGGAAAAATGCCGCTGGCTATGTCCATTCGGGATCTGAGTGTCAGAATCCAAAACAGTACCAGCGATGCTCAAGTGTTTATTGACTGGGATAAAAGCTCGGTGACCTCAGGCATGAATCGACGCACCCAGCGAGTGGTACGCTCCGGTATTCCCATCAGCGGCGGGCTACCTCACTCTCAGCTTTTAACGGTGATAAACCCACGCGAAACGTTTATGGGACAGGTGACTGGTGAAAACTGTCTGAGTCTTGATCCCGACACCCAAACCCTTAAGGCCAAACGCCCCCTAGCGGAAATGATCGACGTGGCGGAATATATCACAGACATGATTGAGGCAAATGCCAGACTCTACCAAGGAAATGACGATATCGACATTATGGAAGAAGTTGGCTCCACACTGGCCTACGGGCTTCGTTTAATGGTCGGTATACGGCAGATTACCTATGAGCAAAACAGCCAGACTACCTATCTAATGCTTCCGTTTGAATTTGAGGCGATTCTGCTAGCGGATGAAATTGCTTTTCCCCCACTGCGCTGGTTGCTCAAGCGTCCTCGCCCGGCCAATGCTCGAGATGCTCTGAGCACGCTACTGCTCGGTCGCCCCAGACTATAAATCACGCATTCTTGTATTTTAGAGACTGGCTAAAATCACCCACGTTGCCGTCAGGTAGGACCGTATTGCCCCAAGTCACATCGCTAAAATTGGTCTGAGATGATGTCTGTGCCTCATACAGACAGGCTCCGGTGAGATTGGCGGCCCAAAAGTTTGCTCCCGACAGATTAGCCCGTCTAAAGTTGGATTTGCCACATTCGGTATGACTAAGATTGGCATTTTGAAAATTCGCTGCCTCGCCGTTAGCATGTTTCAGCACGGCATTGGCCAGCCGGATCCCGCGGCAGTCAGCCTGCGTTAGATTAGCGTGGTTGACAGTGGCAGAAACTAAATTGGCAAAAGACAGACTGCCGTAGCTGAGATTTACGTTAGTCAGGTTGGCATCTAGCAAATTGGCATTTCTACAGTTGGCACCACTCAAGTCAGCATTGCGTAAGTTGGCTGACACGAGCTGCGCATCGGCAAGATTGATATCCCGTAGGTTGAGCCCGGCTAAGTTGGCGTAGCTCAAATCAACCCGAAGGTTGGGGTGAGCCATTCGCCAGGTATTCCAGGTCTGACTCCCTTGACGAATAAGGCTTAACTGCTGCGAGTTGGTCATCCTACCCCTTGAACGAATACGGTTCTATACATATTGAGATTTTGGATTTGCTCTAGAGAAATCAGGAATAGGTCCTTTCCAACTGAACAGACTGACATTGCCTAGATAAGTGCCGCTGCGGATCACCGATCGATTGCCCCATACCAGCAGCCTACCGATAGAGCATCAGCACCACCGATACTTAAAGACAGCCTCTAGCAATCCCACTGCAGAATCACAACTAACCGGACATACGGACGAATCCAGAGTCCTGATAGTTAGATACAAAATGCAGCCGCAACCGGGTAAATGGATACCTCACTGGCTGTACATACTGCCGTGGTTCCACTTATCCTTACTAGCGAACACCTTTTTATTCAGGAAGTTTTGAGTCGTTTCCAGACGGCAGGGCCCGTAAGCCTTAGTTTGAGCCTTGGTGCGATCGCAAAGCCAGCATACGCGTAGCCGCAGAATCTCTTTCCCTATGCTCAAATTGTTACCGTCCGCCAATCTCTATCATGTTGCGAGATAATGCTAGATTTGAGATATTCGAGGTGTGTTCCTAATCTGATCCCTGTAACAGAAACGCCTTTTTTTGGAGCACCATTGCAAAATGCAAGAATCGAGCCGGATAGACAACTTTATACTCCGAGTACGCAGCTTGATTCGCATACGCTGTCGCTGATTTAGAGAGTGCACCGATTTGTTAGAAATATTCCACGTCAGCAGCTTGCAGATAAGATCGTTCCGGAAATCAGCAGCGCCACTTACAAAACAAATTAATTAAACTCCACTTTTGGACGTACAGACGTTCCATGAAACGTCTCTCCAGCCTTATTTTTTCACCTTATAGTCTTCATCTCCTATCTCTTAAAACCTATGTTAAAACCTCCTGCATGCAGCACCAACGATGCCACAGAAGAGTGGGTTGAATTTACAGGAAGACTATTTAAACTATTTTCTAATCCTGCTGTATTGATTGCTCTGATTGTCATCGTTGGCGTTGTCTCCATCCTGCTCCTGCGACACAAACAACATCGAGCTTGGATAACACGCCTTAGCCTGGGTCTTATGCTCTCCATTATTGGCCTATCCCTGGTGGGGAATTATTTACTCATCGCGTTTGTCCCTCCCGACAATAGCGAAGCGGCACAGGCTGTGGTGGTCTTGGGTCGAGGTCAGGACCTGCGTAAAGCGCGTTCAGCCCATGGTCTTTCGTTAGTAGAAAGCGGACGGGCTCCTCTTGTTTTTTTTAGTGGCAAAAGTGACGCAAATCGCACTGTTAAAGCACTCGAAGCGCAAGGGGTGGCGTCAGCTATTTTAGATGGGGAAGCCTGTTCGCGCACCACGGCGGAGAATGCAAAGTTTACAGCCCAGGTGCTGATGGAGCGAGACATTAAAAAAATTATTCTAGTTACAGATGCGCCCCACATGCTGAGGGCCTACTTAACATTCCAAAAGGTCGGGTTTCAAGTGATTCCCCAGACGACTCCATTCCCATCTGACTATGGCCGCTATCGACGTCAGGTATTGGCCGTACGTGAAGTCATCAGTTTTATCTCCTATGGACTGCAGGGACATTATTCTAAGCCGGCTCTCAATCGGGGCAACCCAGGTGTAAGACAGCCGTCAGTGTAAGGTAAGTAAATTAGCGAATATCCGTTTAGAGTTCTATTGAAATGTCGTTGGGGAAAAATCTACCTAGTTTTCTGATTATCGGTGCCTACAAATCTGGTACAACGGCGCTGTACAGGTATTTTGATCAACATCCTGAGGTGTATATGAGCCCCCTCAAAGAGACAAATTTCTTTGCGCTTGAGGGAGCGACACCTAGCTACTGCGGTCCCGGAGATGCCAAAGCCCCGACCAATCGGCTGTCTATCACCAGTCTGGATGCTTACCAAGCCCAGTTTGATGACATATCTGATGAACGCGCCATTGGCGAGGCGTCTCCAATGTATTTATACTCGTCTACTGCAGCCGAGCGCATTCATTCCTATTTGCCTCAGGTAAAACTCATTGCTATTTTGCGCCAGCCTGCCACCCGCGCATTTTCGAATTTCTTACATCTAGTACGGGACGGACGGGAAAAAAGCCACAACTTTCTAGGTGTCTGGAATCGGGAACAAAAGAGAATCGACGCTCACTGGGCCCCTATTTGGCATATCCGACAGCATGGACTTTATTACCAACAGTTAAGGCGTTATTTTGACCGATTTGACGCTGCTCAAATAAAAGTCGTTTTACATGAGGATCTAGTTGAGCAGCCTGATACGATGTTGAAAGACCTCTTTGATTACATTGGGGTAGATACCACCTTTCATGTAGATTTCTCCCATAGGCCCAATCAGTCAGGCATTCCTAAAAACAGAATAGTTCGGGGGGTGGCAAGAAGACTACTCGTTATGCCCCTGCAGGCAACGGGAAATCAAACATTCACCGAATGGGGAGAGTCAATCAGCCAATATTTTCTCTACCGACCAGAGATAACGGCTGAACAAAAACACGAAATCAATCAGTTTTATCGAGACGACATTCTACAGCTACAGTCGCTAATCGATCGAGATTTGAGTCATTGGATTGACTGCTAGGTTCTTTAGAAGCACGAGGTCATTAACCATTTTGGCGATGGTGTCCCGCCCAAAATCCTAGTACGTCAGCCAGGATGAAAGATCTCTACCTAGAAAATCTTGTAGCTGGCTAATATCGTGGCGATGCAGATCAATAATCTGCTTCCTAGTCTCCGAGGAGAGCTTGGGAGACTTAGACTGCATATTTGCCATTCTTAGATTTGAATATCCGTCTCGAATTTTGGCATATACCGATTCTGGGAAAATAGTGGCCAGATGTTTTCGAGATGACGATCTCAGAGTTTCTAGAGTTCTAAACAGAACTTTGTTTTTGGGTATTCCTCCCTTGTTATAGACTTTGTTAGAAACGCTGATTTCAACATTTCTATCTACTTCAAGAAACTCAAAGGTGTCTCGCAGCAGCTTTTCTATATCTTGCTTAAGATCTTCAAATAGAAATACTTTTATTTGACTTCGATCAAACGTTTCTAAATAGGGTTTTAGGCTTTGGAAATAGTATTTATTGGCATTGAGTTCTGGCTTTTTGAGAAATTCTAAAAAAGAGTTTTCTAGTTCGTGCTCATCGGGGAAGTCTGCGATTTCACCCGTCCGACAGGCCATTAGATATTCTGAATACATTCTCTCAGCCGGGTCACGCAGAATCGCAATCAGCTTAACGTCAGGGATCAAAGAATGGATTCTGCCTGGAGTCTTTGGATTGTAGATGTATTGAGCGCAGGCTTCACCGATGGCGATATCTTGTTCGGATGCATTTTGAAAAAGCGCCGAATATTCTGCTAGACGCTGGGGATCTTTGTAGTGATACGGTCTGTTGAAAAAGTAAGACTCTTTCAAAGAACTCATAAAGACCTGCGGATGAGCCCTGAGATACTGATAGAGAGAGGTCGTGCCTGACTTTGGCGCACCGATAACCAGAAAGTTAGGAAGCTGCATAGGAATAAATCTATGGAAAAAAATATTTTTGTCGGGCTGCGACTCCGCTCAGCCCCTTGCTAGAAACCTTGAGAGAAGCTGCCGCTAGCGTCGCTGGGCCTTTGGCTGATGTCTGTAAAACGCTGATGCAGGGCATTTTTAGCAGAGCGATCCATAGGCTCAGTCAGCGGTAGGCAGGTTTCTTTAGACACTTTACCATTCTTAGTAAATCTAGAAGGGCTGCGATAAACAGGTCTTTTTAGGATTTAGGCAGGTTGGTTTTTGGTTAAGCGCTCTCGAAGAATGCCTGAAAGCTCACCTAAAAGCTGTCTGGCATCTGAGCTGACGAGGAAGAGAATTCCATAGCTGAGTAAAAAGACGCTTACATTAACGATTGGCGGATACCAGATACTGACCAGTGACGGCGGAATAGCCGCTAGAACAAAGTTAAAGACTAAACCATATTTGGGAGAACCAAACTGCTGATTGATGGCGCGGTGGGCTAAATAGTAGGCAGGAATCGCTAGAATTTCTGCGATCGCATATCCCCAAATCCCCAGCACTGGAGCCAGCAGCAGGCAGCTTAACCACAGCAGCCCCGTATAGGCAAAGTTTAACCAGCTCACCATATTATTTCGATCGACGGCGTAAAGCACAGCGGTATGCAGATCAAAAATTGCCCCCACCAGCGTAGCAATGCCAATCAGTGGAAATATCTGAGCGCTGAGCAGCCATTTGTCGCCAAAAACGGTGGGAATCAGCCAAGAAGCACAGCTTGAAAAGCCGCCACACACCAACCCCATCATGAGGGCCTGATAGGTCATCCCCTTGGTTAACGCTCGGCGGATCGCCTGAGGATCGTCGGTCAGTTTTGCCATCACACTGACAGACATACGTTTGAGCACATGTCGCAGCAGCATCAGCTGATGCACCATACGGATAGCAATATTGGTAATACCCACCGCCTCAATGCCCACTAAGCGACCAATAAAGAGAGGAACGGTGAGACTTCTCAGATTAAATAATAGATTAGAGCCGTAATAGGTCAGACCGTAGGTTAGAGCAGGTTTCATGATTTTCCACTGCCAGCGAAAACCCCAGCGAACCGGGTAAAAGTGTCGGGCCATGATAGTAGCCAGAACAAACTGGACCAGCGTGCCCACAATCGGTCCCCAATAGCTGTTGAAAACCAAAACAAGCGGAATGGAAATGCTGTAGTTGAGGGTTTGGGCAACGGCTTCTAGCAAACTGATTTGATCAAATCGCAGGGAGCGGTTGATCAAACTGCTAGACACAATGGTGACCATGTCTAACCAGATAGCCGGAGTCAGAACCCAAAGAATTTTGGTCACCTCTTCATGACCCACCCACCAGCCAAAAAGAGGGGCGGCTAGGGCAATGACGCCACAAAGTAAGATACCGCCTGTATTGTAAAAAGCGAGAATTTGTTCGGCATCTTCTTGAACAAAATCAGGCTTACGCACCAGGTACGCCCCTAACCCAAATCGACTTGTCCACCGTAAAAAATAAAAAATACCGAGGGCGGCTGCCACCAAACCGTAGCTCTCAGGACCCAGCACCCGAGCAATAACGAGGGTACTCACCAGTGAAAAGCCCGATGCCAGGAGCTGTCTTAGGGTTAAGTAAAAGCTGCCTTTTAGAACCTGACTCTTTAGAGATTTTTGTGGACTCATGCAAATAGGGGATGACTAGCTAGACGCTGAAACAGAAAGCAGCTTAGGAAGCTGCATCAGACGGTTTTTGAGCTGATGCAGGTTGGTGCGTAGCTGGCTGTACCCATCCAAGCCCAAGAGCTGCACCATGACAATAGCGATGCTTAAACGCACACACTGGCTAGACGATCGTAGCTCAGGGCAGTAGCTGAGGGCCTGCTGGCGAAACTGCTTGGCCGGTCCGCAGTCGCCATTTAGGTTTTGTAGCGTTTTCCAGGCAATCCGCAAGTAGGCAAAACCATAGCTGCGGGCTTTAAGCGACTGGTAGTGGGGAGGTGCGATCGCAAACACCTTTTCAATAATGGCGTGGTAGTTCGCCTCCATTTTTTGCCACTTTTTAGACGTATTGCCCGGATGGAACCGATACTTCACCAGCGGTTCCGGCACACAGTAAAACCCATAGGCCATGGCGATACGCAGCCACATTTCCCACGTTTGCGCATAGGGAAAGCTGGTATCAAATACGCCTACCCGGTCAAAACACTCACGACGAATCACAGGATTACTGCCGCATTCAATAATGTCGTGCTCAATTAGACGCGGCAGCACGTCCCCCGATTCTGAATTTTCACACACTTTACCCTGGGGCCGATCGTTTTCATCCATCGTGGCCACCCAAGAATAAACTAGCCCCACCTCTGGATTATTATCTAGAGCCTGAACGTGAGTTTCTAACTTACGCAGATCCCATAGGTCATCAGCATCTAGAAAGGCAATATATTCCCCGACCGCGTGGGATAGGGCCGTGTTACGAGCAGCAGCACTGCCCGCATTGGCCTGAGAGAAAAATTTCACCTTGGGATGGTTCAACGTAGCGGCCCAGGATTTTATCTGATCGCGGCTGCCGTCATCGACAATAATCACCTCAAAATCTTGAAATGTTTGATCTAAAACAGTATTTAACGTCTGAGGCAGATAGCGCATCGCATTGTATGCGGCAATCACCACTGAAACTTTAGGGGGTGTCACAGACGAAACATTAGACATAAGTTTTCTCACCCTGGGTTTGATGTTTTAATCGATTGGGCTCTTTCCAATCCCAGCTGCACAGAGCAATTAGCGTCAGCCAGTAGAAGAAAAGCGCCGTATGAGTCCAAATATTCTCCGTCACCATACCAACCATCATGGCCACAAGAATTCCTAGCAGAACTAGAGCCAAATCCACCTGTGGCCGAGCGGACAGATGAGACCGGCAGGTATGCACCAGCTGAGTCGCTACGCCTGCAAAGAATGTTAGATACGAAATCAACCCAACAATGCCTCCTTCCACCAGTGCCCGCACATAATCATTGTGGGGTTCATTTTCAAAAGGAGTTAGGAATCTCGATGCGCCCCACCCATAGCCCAGCCAGCGTTCGTCCTGCCAGGCATCCAATAGCAGCGTCCACTGCTCTAGTCGCCAGTAGAAACTATTGGTGGTTAAACCACGCAGTACAAAGACTCGAGACAGATCTAAATCATCGTTAAAAAACGGCAGCGTACCAAACACCATCAGGCGCTCTCGACCAAACTCTGTACTTCCAAACAGGGCAACAATCGCCACCATCAGCGCGGTCACACCAACAAACTTTGCAATCGTGATCCGAGGAATAATCAGCGCCATCAGCAGTATCCCCGTCATCACCAAACCCACTAGAGCTTTGGTCGACACAATAAAAAACATCACCACCCCCATGAGCACCACCCATGGCCAGGGACGCTTAGAGTGGGTCATCTGCCAATAGAGCAAACCAAGGAACAATACTAAGAACGTCACTAGGGTATTGGGGTGCCCCAGCGTACCATTGACGCGAGAAGCATTTTCTAAAGCTGTGAACGCATTGCCTCGCGGGGCTAAAAATTCAGGCAGTGCCGAGGCCGGTAAAACTAGCTGCAGCACGGCTGCACACAGGGGCAAAATCAGACTGAGAAACAGCATTTTTACCACAGTCTTAGGATGAATCTTGTCTTTAAGCTGCATTACCAGCAGATATACCATCACCCAAGAGAACAGCCGAATCCATTCCCGTAACGCCGTCATGGTGTGACCGGCCCCCATGCCCAGACCGCCCATGGGCAGTAAAACCACCCACAATCCTTGAAAAGCGACCCAGCCTGCAAAAAACCAAAAAAACCGACCGGTATGAACCTTTTGTCTGGTCAGCAATAGCAGCGCAACGTAGGCCATTGCTAGCAGATCCAGCCCAATCGCAAACATAGCCGGCAGCTGCTGCTCAGAAAAAACATCAATGGCGCTACGCAAGCACAGCAGCGTCAGCACCGTGTGTTCAAACTTGAGACCTAGCATCAAAGCTCCAAGCACGGCTATGGCCAGCACCAGAGGAATGACAAAGCTAATACCCGCGCCCCACCCCATCAGGGCAGCCAATAAAACACCGCCAAAAACAACAACAAAGCTGGTGACCGACGGAGCTGAATACTTTAAGGTCATTGCATCACATCGCCTAAATGTTTAATAAATATCTAAATGACTGTCCAAGCGTTATATCTGTCTAACCGAGTCACTAAAGCGATGAAATCTGACCGCGCAGCGTATGTAACCGGCTTAGCAAGCGGGCGTAGGTATCAGCTCCTAAAAGACGCATTGTTAACAGCGTCAGGCTTAATCGCAAAAACTCTCGGGAAAATTTGAGCCGTGGATCGTTACGCAGAGCTTCATTCATAAATCGTTGAGCTGTGCGATAGTCTTTTTCTAGGCTTTGTAGCGGTTTCCAGGCCAGGGACAAATTAATTCTGGCCCAGGACTGTTTGATAAGCTGCTCTTTAAGCTCGTTAGAAATATCGCTGGGGGCAAAGTCAGCGGCTTTGTTTAAAATAATTCTGGCACTGCGAGACATGGCGACCCAGTTTTTAGAAGCGCTGCTGGGATGCTGGCGATAGTCCACCAGAGATTCTTTAACGACAGCAAACTCATAGTTGGGAGCGATGCGCAGCCACATATCTCGGTCTTCCATGTAGGAACCGAGATTTTCATCAAACATACCCAACTGATCAAAACACACCCGTCTGACCATGGGATTGCTACCAGACCCCACACAGTTTTGCAAAATCAGACTCTTCCACACATGACCCTCAGCACAGTTTTTAACAAATCGTCCTGTCGGCTCACCGGTTTGATTGACCAGCGTCATCCAGGTATACACCAGACCAACGCTGTCAGACGCATCCATCAGCGCCACCTGCTTTGCCAACTTGGTGGGGTGCCAGCGGTCGTCTGCGTCTAAAAAAGCAACATAGTCTCCGCTCGACTCACGAATACCGGTATTGCGAGCCCCGGCCAGTCCTCTGTTGGATTGGGATACCAAACGGACTCGCGGGTCTTGAATCGTTGCGGCCCAGTCTTTGATGTTGTCACTGCTACCGTCGTTCACAATGACAACATCGTAGTCGCTAAACGTCTGCGCTAGGACACTGTCCACGGCCTCAGGCAGATAGGCCATGGCGTTGTAGGCCGGAATCACAACGGAGACTTTAGGCGATTTTTGAGCAAGCATAGTCCTTCGGCATAAAGAAAAATATATTCGTCGTTTTCAGCAGAGTGATCAGTCTAGGATTCTAAACAGCGCGCCAAGGGGATTTAGCAGACGACCAATGAAGTCAAAGGTGTCTCCTACACCGCCCTGATTAGAGGCTTTTACGACAATTAGATCGCCGTGCATCAAAGTAGTAGACGCCTCTCCAAAGGCAAAACTCTCTTGGGCGAGCTGACCGCTGGGCTGCATGCGAAATAGCGCCACGTCGTCATCATCGGCATCCACCGTCAAACCACCCGCTGCGGCAACAGCAGCACTGATATCCGCACTTGGAGTAATGTCGATTTGCCCTGGGCGCTCCACTTCTCCGGCCACGTGGATAGTAATTTGCTGTGGAGCCACCGTTGAGGCTAATAAGGTCCGCTGATCGACCGTTGTAGATTCAGACTTAGGAACAATGACCTCATCTCCGTCTAGGATCTCTGGGTCAGCCGAAAGCTGACCGCTCTGAATCACCTCCCACAGGTTGACCTGTATGCTTTTTTGACCCGAAATATCATTGGTGGGACGGCGGATGGTAATGTTTCTCAAATCGGCTTCGGGCGTGATGCCGCCAGCCATCACCAGCGTCTCACTTAGGGTTACTTGCCCGTCAGCGTCTATTTGCTCGGTGTTGAGCAGTCGCGGTCCTGGCTGGACAACCGCACCGGTCACGCTGATGCGCAATGGACTAAACGTAACACCAGAGACAACCACCTGGGGGCGACGTACATAGGGCAGCAGCAGGCCGCTGAGATAGGGAGAAACCTGAGACGGCGTTAGACCGATGACAGATACATCGCCGACTAGCGGTACTTGGATAGTGCCATCAGCGGTAACGACGTGCTCACCGGACAGATCTGGAAAATCAGCTACCGTAATCGTCAGTCGATCGCCAACCTTCAGGGGAATTGATCGGCTAGAGGTGCTCGCAGCCGCTTGTTCAATTGGGGAAATCTCAGGCAGCTGAGCTTGGACGGGCATAGCCACTGCAATAATTGATAACAGCGCCGTGGAGAGATAAATGGGTTTCATGATGGGAATTTAGAAAATACTTTTTAAGGACTATGGCGATGGAAAGCGTTGGACCGTCCTAAGAAATCTTTTCCAGCTCTCTATTTCTGGCTTCGTCTGCGCTGACGGCCGCGTCACTGTACTCGATCAGATGTAGATGATCGCTGTCTAGACCGCGCGATAGTCTGCGATCGCTAGAAGCCACATTGTCTAAAGCAACCCCTAGAATACGAACACCGCTGCGTTTGAGTTCTAGAGCAACGCTGGCCGAGGCTTCCTGCTGAGACACGCCCGCCCGCAGCACCAGCAATAGGCCATCGGCATAGCGGCTCAGGGTTGCCGCATCCGCAAACTTAGTGGATGGCGCAGTGTCAACAATCACAACCTCATATTGAGCCGATGCCTCAGCAATCAAAGTTTGCATGGCCTGACTCTCCACCACAGCCCCCGGCAGCGTTACCGGATACTGGTGAGGCAGCACATGAAGATTTTCGACGGCAGTTGGCCGAGCGATAGACGATAGCTGGGTGGGGTTTGCGATCGCGTTTGTCAGACCTGGGTAGTCAAGGTCTCGCAATAGCGCATCATTCGCCGGAGACCAAAAATCGGCATCAATTAGCAGCGTTTTCTTCGACAGCATTGCGGCAGTAGTCGCCAGGTGTAAGGCAACAGACGACTTACTATCTTGAAGAAATGGGCTAGTTACAATAAACGTTTGTCCCCGCTTGGTCACCTTGGGTGTGCCACCGCCGTTACCATTGCTGAGAACTTTGCCATTACTAGGAGCATAGTGCCGAACCGACAGCGCTTTTAGCAGGGCTCGATAGGGTTCAACCTGTTCAGGTATCGCCGAAAACAGGTTAAGGCGCTGCTCATCATATTTGTGAGAAAGCTTTGGCAGCAGCCCAATGACCGGCAGCTTCAGCTCATCCTCAACCTCTTGAGGTGTACGTAGAGTCGCATCTAGCCCCTCTAACACAGCCGCTAACGCCACTGAGAGCGCGCCCCCGGCTACCAAGGCCAATAAAAGAACCACCGCTGGCTTTGGAGCAACAGGCGTTTCGGGAGCGTCGGCTTCACCAATAATGCGGACGTTGCTGACAAGCTGAGCTTCTGCCAGGGTGGCCTCATCTAACTTGGTCTGCATCAATTCCAGGGTTCTTGCCGCTTGTTCACGGGTCCTGACCAAACTTGCAAGGGGCTGCTGCTGAGCAGGCAGCTCCAGCAGCAGGGTAGAAATATCAGAAAGTTCGTTATCAATCACAGATAGCTGGGTGGCCAAACTCTGCTGTCTGATATCGCTATTAATATATTGACCCAGCAGCTCTTGACTCAGGGGAGCATCGGCATTGCGCGCAGTTGTCCCGGCCGACAGGCTGGCCAGTTTAGCCTGATAAAGTCCTTCTAAGGACTGACGTTGCTCCAACATGGCCAGCCAGTCGGGATGCTGTTCTCCTAGACGCGTCGCCTCATCGGCCATGGTCACGTTAAGAGCCGTTATCTCTTGCTCCAGCGTTTGTAGTTCTTCATTTTGCCCTACTCGCACATCGTCGTAGGCCGCCTCTGGCGCAGCTGTTTCAGTAATAGCCTGAAGCTGTTGGTTCTCAGTGACAGTAGACTCTAGCAATGATAGGGTCTGGGCCCTTTCTGCTTCCAGGGCAGACTGACGATTCACCAGTTCCTGGGTCTGAGCCTCTAGGGCAATAATGCCGCTGGCTTGGCGATATTGTCCCTCAGCATCCTCAGCCTCTCGCAGCCGCTGCTTTTGTTGAGGAATTTTAGTTTCTAGAAACTCACGAATAACTCTTGCCTCCTGCTGAATAGCAGCGACATTGTCACTCACGGTCGCGTTGGCAATTTCATTGGCCAGTCTTGCTGTCAGCTCAGGGTCCCCGTTCTCAACAGTGACCCGAAGAATGTTTGTCGCTGGCAAAATTTCGACGTCAACGGCTTTTCGCAGTTCTTTTGTCGATGGCAGATCCGCAGTCCCTTCGAGAGCCAGTAATGCCTGTCCTAGAACACTTTGAGAGCGAATCAACTCCGACTGTGTAGCAATTGGATCGGCGTTACCAGGGGCGTTGGTACCAATGGCTGTCAGCCCTTGCCCCAAATCAGACACACTAGCATCTTTGTCATTCACAATGATCTGACTAGAGGCTCGATAGGTGGGCGGGGTGACCAGCAAATACAGCAGTGCGGCCCCTACTGCTGAGGTAACAATGGGTAAGGCAACCCAGCCACGACGTTTCAATACCGTCTGTAAGCGTCCTAATGTCTTGACCATGGTGCTAGTTCCGATAACAAATAACTAGAGTGCGAATCAGGGAGATGTAACTTCAACGACGAAAAACTGTTGCGCGCTGCCTTAAGTAACTGTCTAGGCAACTAGACAGGGGTGGTTTCTCTAACTTTAGACACAAGACTATTACCCTCAAAATACTCGGGTATGGAGGCCCCCATCAGGTCTAGAAGGGTAGGCGCTAAATCCAGGGCACTAGCGGCCGATGAAACTTGTGTGTCACAGTTGGGAGAATCTATCAACAAAAATCCGTTAGGCGTATGACTGCCGGTACGCTGATAGGGAACGGGTCCAATCGTACCAAAAGAGGGGCTATGAATCATGTCTGTGAGATAGTCTTCGTTCCACATCACCACCAGGTCAGCATCTGGCAGACCCTCCTCTGACTGGGCTCCATGGGTGCGAGTCTTAATAATCTCTTGAACAACAGGCTGTCCATTTCGACTATCCACCAGCGCTTTTAGCTCTGCGATCACCTCGTCACATACCGCGTCGTAGTCTTCGGGTTCAACAATGCCTTCGGCATCACGCCCTTTGAGGTTGATTCGGACATACCCTTCAGAAAAGCTAGGTAAAGCAAAAGCCTTCATCCGAGACCAGGCTGGCTTATACCAGGTTGCTGACTGCCAATCAAAATCACCGCCTGTATTTTGCAGCGTGTAGGGAGACACAAAATCAGACGTGTTCTTGAGACCCAATGAACGTCTCACTTGGTCAAAGATGCGATGTAGCTTGGTCGGCATTTGAGCCCGCAGAAAGCGCGTGATCGGATTCTTGTCATCCTTTTGTCCCCAAACCTGCTGATACCAGCGGCGACGCGCACGCAGTCCTTTAACAGGCTGCTGAGCACTTTGAGGATTATTGGAAAATCCAACTTTACCGGGAAAGTTCCAGCGGTACAGCAGCTCGGCTATACAAAACGTACTGGTGACATCCAGATTATTGTTCTGCATGCCGTGGGCTGAAAACACGACTATCGTAGCGTCCTTGGGAGCTGCCTCTACAATCTCACCAACGGCTCGATCGATCGCCTTAAACACAGATAGCAGAGAGTTTTTACCTTTGGTAAACTGGTCGGCATAGAGCGGATGAGATGCCTCGTTTAGGTGCCACATATAGTGACCGGCCGCGTGAGCTTCTCCAAATACGGTCAGCAGCAGATCCCACTCTTCATTTTTAAGAAAATGGCTGCAGATTTTGCCACGACGGTCAATCCCTGTTTCTAATCGTTGTTGCAGGGTATCCATTGAGCGACCGCTGTAGACATTGGCGTGGTCTCGACCAAATGCAGGGTGTTCACCAAACTGATTGGTTATACTCTCCAAAAGTCCAGCTGGTTTGGAACCACGAGCGACCTGAGGAGAGTGGGCACCCCAGGCAAGTATTTGCACACCTTCTATATCCTCTACAAGCGCCGTTTGTGGCATGTCAAAAATGGCCACCTTTTTATCCTTCAGAGCATAGAAAGGCGAAAGCTTATCAAATTTGTAAGCACCTACTTTCTCTACGTCATAGGTCTCTGGATGATACTTCACGGGTCCCCAGTAGCCCGTAGTCTGTGGAGAACAACCGGTCAAAAACGTAGTCCAGGGGGTCTCAGCTCGGTAGTAGCCAATATTTTGCAACCGCTGATATGACCCTTTCTCTGATAGTTTGGCTAAGTTTTTGAGTTCGCCAGCATTGATCCACTCTTCGATCAAAGCGGGCTCAGTAGCATCTAAACCAATAGCAATAACAGGCTTCTTCATAATCAGCGTCCAATAATCAGTACAAGGTGGGAATAGAACAAGCGGTTGAATTCTGTTGTCCGAACCTACTAACAATCTCGACAGTGAAGACTCACATCTATAGAAAATTTTGATTAGGATGCAAGCTGCTCGGGCACGCCTGCAATCCGCTCCGTAACGCCTGTCACTCTTTCTGGAGCACCGGGCGTTACGGCTAGAGAATGGTCGTAAATCCCTAGGGTTTCAGCGGTGATGTGCTCCCAGCTGTGATTGAGCTGGGCATAGTCCTGTGCTCTTGCCGCCATTTTTTGGACATCGGTTGGATGCTGGATAGCCCAAGCTAACTTTTGAGCACAGTCTTCAATACTGCCGGTTTGAAACAGCAGACCGCGCTGCTGACCAAGCAGCTGCTGATGGGGAGCAATATCACTAGCAAGCACGGGAATTCCCTCCATCATGGCCTCCAACATGGCTAGAGGCATTCCTTCGACATACGACGGCAGCACAAAAAGTCCCGCTCCTCGAATGACTTCGGCTAATTTCTCACCACGTAGTTCTCCTGTAAAAACGACATTGGCATCGTTGTCAGCCAGCGTACGAACCTTTTGGGTGTAGACTGACGTGTCACTGGCTCCGCCGACAAGCACCAGTTTCCAGCCCGCTAGCCGCAGCTGCTGAAAGGCTTGAATCAAAAGATCGGGCGCTTTCTCAGGAACTAAACGACCTAGAAAGGCGATGTACTTTTGCTGGGACAACCCTAGAGATTGACCAAATTGAAATAATGGGTCGGAGTAGGCATAGGGTGCGGACGCATTAGGCACATAGTTACTAGAACGCCCGTAAGTTTGGTCAAAGTAGCTCTGCAATGCTTCAGAGACAACTATGATTTCATCAGCGCAGTGAGCAGCCACTCGCTCACCTAGCTGTAGCCATTTCTTGGCAAAGCTCCCCCACTTTGCTCGCTGCCAGTCTAGACCATGGCAGGTAACAACAACTTTTGTTCTGGGCGATACAAGGTAGGGCAGAAAAGAGAACATCGCTGGTCCAAGGGCATGAAAATGGACAACATCATACCCATAGCTAGATGCGACGCTTCCTAGAGCAGAGCCCATTAGGGCATCTACCCCACGCTTATCAAACGCTGGCATGGAGATCACTCGCACACCCTGAAATTCACTTTTCTCAAACCAGCCAAGCTTTGTTGAAGACGCTCTGGCGTATAGATCGACACTGTGGCCCTGTTGAACCATCCTTGGGTAAAGCTCTGCACAGGCACGCTCAATACCACCCTGATTTGGCGGCAGCTCCTTTACACCAACAACTGCAATTTTCATAGAATTAATACAACGGTGCTTGCGAAGAAATCACAGAGAACAAGAATGAAGAAAGCGTTAACTAGCTGCCGGAGAGGCCTGCCAGCGTTGCAGCATGCTGTCGTAAATCGGATGGATGACGTGCTGAGCGCTGTGGGGAGCGACTGCTTGCATACAAGCCTTGGGTGTAAACCTTTGAGGGTTGTCTACAACAGTAGTGATTGCTTTAGAAAGTGCCTGGGGCTCTCTTTGGGACACCACTAAGCCACTTTCAGACGTAAGCAAATTTGGACCTTGACCGCAGTCTGTTGTCACAACAGGTGTGCCGCAGGCAAGCGATTCCAGCATAGCAACGGGTAATCCTTCGTAGCGACTGCTTAATACAAATACATCTGCTACCTGGTAAAGAGTCACCATCTCCTCTTTGGGTACAGCGCCCAAAAGGGTCACCTGGGAAGATAGTTTATGCTGCTTGATGAACTGCTCAATCTCTGGTCTGAGATCTCCATCTCCGGCAATCAGCAGATGAAGATTGCTGCTAGAAGGTGCGGCTGCTAGCGAACGTAGCAATAACAGCGGATCTTTTTGAGGATGCAAACGCCCGGCGAATAGAACAAGTCGCCGATTAGAGTTTAGACCGAGCCGATCTAAAAGCTGTTGGCGTGCTCGCTGATGCGCATCGGCACCTAACGGTTTAAAGCAGCTGGTATCGACCGCATTTTTGACATCCATGATCCGATCGACCATGGAAGGATAATGTTGCTGATAAAACTGGGTAGAGGCGGAGTTACAGGAAAGCACCTGATCGAACTGGTTCATTAACTGCCGCTCTAGCCAAAAGTAAAGCTGCGGAAACTGTTGCCAGAGAATTGTTTTTGCCCCTTTTGTGGAGCTCATCTGCTGGGGAATATCGTTATGAATAAACAGGGTCTTATCACCGGGCCAGCGTCGAGCCGCAATGGTGGGCTCAATTCGATGAAAATGCATAAAGTCCGACTGCAGGGTCTCTTTTAATAGAGCTGCCGTGTATCGAACCGTGGTAGGAATCACCTTGCGAACATTGTCATCTAGAAGCGTAAACAGCGGAAAGAACTGAATGGGTCGCCCCAGCAGCTCGGCATCATGCCACTGACCGACGGCGCGATCGCAACCAGCCCCTGTACCCACAAGCCGAATCGAAAAGGTTTCTGGAGCAAACTTTATAAAGGTATTAATTAGGGACTGGATACCCCCAATGGTCGACTGCCAAGGATTGTACTGATAAAAGATTGTTAGTACAGGTGTTTCCATGATAGATGCGTGTTTGAGTTGCCAAAAGGAGGCTGCCAATGTCCTCTCTTATACACAGGCCGCTATGTCACCTCAAAAATCTAGTAACAAGACAGTATGTAGCAATCCCCTTCAAACTGAAGCGGGTTAACCCATAGCGTTCTTACAGATAGCCGATGCCATTCACAACTTAATCGGCATTATCACTTATAAATCTTGATAGCTAGTCATCAGACCCCGGTTTCTCTGGCAACTCTTTAAGGAATTCGGGACTGTCCTCAGCAGAACTTTATATAAATAGTCCTGTCCGGCGCGTGCTATTACCTAACACGGTTAGCGCCTCTGCAGCTAGGCAAAAAAGCACCTACCTTAGGACAGACTTTATATATATGAGGAACGCTGTAGCCGACAACTAGCGTTGCCGGTATCGTCCCCGGCATGGGACGTCCTATACCAAAGTCGGAGTCCCTAGTATATCAACTCGTTTTGATTCAGCAACGATGGCTAGAGCCTGGAGTGCGTCTGATGATTTTTAGCGGCAGACGAGCCAACGCCAATAATGAGAACTAATTTCAACGGTTTCCTAAAAAACAAACGTCTGGGGCTACATCTCAAGGTTTTACTGCAATATATGTCCGATGTAACGGAAATCTTAAGTCCTGATCGAGCCTTTAGTGCCGTCTTACGTTTATGGCTACATCGGATAAATGCTCTGTTTAGCAGGAGTTATAGCGTTTACGCACGCGGCAAGGCCCTATGGCTACCATCATTAAATGAGTATCAAATGCCCAAACAAATAACTTATGTAAAGTTAATCCATCAAAAAAATGTAAACTGGCCCAAGAATCTTAAGATAATATTAAATATACTTTTCTTAGATTTTATCGAGCATTGGTGGCTGAACCGTCAACAAAACTCGACTTGCTCTTGGAGAGATTTCGAAAATTCATTTGTATCTTGAACGTTCCGTTCTCTAGCTGGTTTTAAGATCGCCGAATTTACAGCGGCTGCGCTTAGTCGGCTTAAACTTCTCAAAAGAATTCCTCGACTATCTCTCTTGCCAAACATTTTAGTAGAGGACTCTTTTTGCAATGCGAACTGACAACACCGCGATGTTTGACGACCTGTCTTTATACACAGGTCAGGAGCAGGGAAGAGTATCCGTGTTTATTGACGCGGCCCATGTGTTTTATGCCGCATCCACCTTAGAAATTGAGATCGATTACAGCAAATTTGTGCCTCAGCTCGTCCGCAATGGCCATCTGCTCAGGGCTTATTTCTATACGGGTGTAAATCCTAAAAATACTAAACAGCAGGGGTTTTTACTGTGGATGAAGCGCAACGGCTATCGTGTGATCACCAAGGAAATTGCCCCTAAAGAGAATGCAGAGGTGACTAGACCTCAGCGCTCGGTGGATTTTTGTGTGGAAATCACCACCGATATGATTGAGCAGGCAGCCTTTTGTGACACTGTTATTTTAGTATCCGGAGACGGTCGCTTTAGCCGATTGCTCAGTCACTTTGTCCATTCAAACACCCGTACAGAGCTGATCAGTCTGCAAAGCATTACCAGCGAGCGGCTGCTAAATGAGGCCGATAGTGCCACCGATTTTGCTGAATTGCGAAATGAGATCGCAAAACGCACTGTAACCTACAAGCGCTCTCGGTTTAGTGCCGCATAGCTAGGACCAGCCATCCCAAAAGCATAGGGTTTCAAACTTAGGGCAGCCGGAACGTGTCCCGGCTGCTGTTTTTGTGCGATCGCACACTATACGCCAGTAACTATATAAAGCTTCCAGACAATAAAGCAGTACAGCCCCATCGGTACTACGAACAAACTTGCAAAAAATACAAATGCAGCCTTGACCGGCCACTGAGTTTGGGAAGTGACTCCCTTTAGTTTCCAGAGCATTAATTAGAGCTATGCCTTATCACTCACAAGACAGGTCTTGTGGGTCATAAAAAGACATGATTAAACAACAAAGCTGCTTCTGCCGTAACCGATGCCCCACCAGTGGTGGCCACGGTGAGCCCGTAGCCACAAAAAAACTGACTAACAAAACTATTGGATGTACAGACGTTCCATGGAACATCTCTCCAATATTAGTTATTGGATTTACAAAATCCTTGTCCCTAACGCTGTCTGGGGGCTCAAACTCAAAAGCGATAGGTGTAGCCCGCTAACGTTTAGGACCAGTACGTCAACAAAGGCTATGAACTCATATAACCAATAAAATTTGTAATATTAAGAGAACTTCAGCTTCTATTAATATTTCGTAATACTCGTAGCAGTAGGAAAATGTACTAATTTAGTCCCTATAGCTCTGCCCCCATCACCAAGCCAGTCAGAATGAGACAGTCTGATCTCCCACGCGATCCAGATAGGCTCCGACACAACCACGAGGCTAACCCTGTCCATCTCATTGGTTTGACCCAGCCCCATGGTGTACTGATGGCGCTGGAGGCCACAAGTTTTACCATAATTCAGGTCAGTGACAATACTGAAAGCTACCTGGGTATCGAGCCTCAAACCCTGCTGGGGCAGTCGCTACTAGAGCTGGCTGAGCCCACCTTGGCACTGCAGCATAGTTTAGAAACCTGTACAGAGCAGCCAAGCTATGTGTCTATTGCCCTAACGGCGAACCATAGCCCATTTGACGCTCTGATCCACCGACGGTGCAGCACCATCATTGTTGAACTGGAGTCGGCCAGCCCACAGACAGCGCCTCAGCTCACAGCGCTACAAAATAAGGTTGAACAGGCGATTGGCCGGTTACGTCAGATTGACGATGTAACAGATTTTCTACAAACGACCGTGACCGAAATACAGGCCCTGACGGGCTATGAGCGGGTCATGGTCTATCAATTTGACAACCGTCAGGCAGGTGCGGTTGTAGCCGAAATCAAACCCGCCGAAAAAACGGCCTATCTGGGTCTTCATTACCCAGCAACCGATATTCCAACACCGGTACGACAGCTTTATCAGCAGGGAATTTTACGCTACATCCCCGATTTGAGTACTCCTCAATGTCGGCTCATCCCCCCAGAGGCCGTTCCCCTGGACCTGGGCCGAGCCGTGCTCAGGGGAGTTGATTCCTGCTGTATTGACTACCACCAAAATATGGAGGTGAGCGCCCTGATGGTCATTGCCTTAGTCAAAGGCGATACGCTTTGGGGACTGATCTCATGTCACCATTCCACGCCAAGGCAGCTGCCCTATGCCGTTCGCTCCGCCTGCGAGGTCATCGGACAGCTAGTGGCAGCCGAGCTAACCAGCAAAGTCGATCGCGATGAACTCAGCTATCTCAGTAGTCTGCAGACACTACAGGCAGACTTAGTTGACTCCATCGCCAAAGCTAAAAACTTTAAGCAAGCTCTAATTGAACCAGCACCCCGACTTTTAGACGTCGTCAGCGCCCAAGGAGCCGCCATCTGCCTGGATCAAGACATCACTTTAGTGGGCGATACTCCGGCGCTAGAGGAGGTTCAAGCCTTAATCAATTGGGCCATGGCACAGTCTACAGATATTTTCCACACCAGCTGTCTCTCTCAGGATTACCCAGCAGCGATACACTTTCGAGCGGTGGCCAGCGGTCTGGTCGTACTCAAAATCTCTCAGATACGACGCTACTTAATCTTGTGGTTTCGACCAGAGGTTTTACAAACGATTAGCTGGGCTGGTAACCCGGACGAAGGCACCCATGAAACAGCGGATGGCAGCCTTATTCTTAGCCCTCGCGCATCTTTTCAGGAATGGCAAGAGACTGTTCGCGCCACCGCCCTACCCTGGAAACCGGCCGAAATAGCCAACGCTCTGGCCCTGAAGCATGCCATTGTTGGCATTGTGCTCAACAAAGCCGATGAACTCGCGCAAATCAATCTGGAGTTAGAGCGCAGCAATCGGGAGCTCGACTCCTTCGCCTACGCCGCGTCCCACGATCTAAAAGAACCCCTGAGGGGAATCACCAACTTTTCTAATATCATTTTGAGACGTCACAGTCACAATCTAGACGAGTCTGCGATCAAACGGCTCAGGACACTGGTCAAACTGGCTGAGCGGATGGACGGTCTGATCGATGCGCTGCTGAGATTTTCGCGGTTGGGACAAACGGACCTACAGCTGCAGCCCACAGACCTCAACGAACTTTTAACAGATGTGCTGACCGGTCTCAGGGCTAGCAGTGACGACAGCGCCCCCCCGATACAGGTCTTGGTCCCAAGGGCACTGCCTACGGTCAACGCTGACCCCGCATTACTGAGCGAAGTTTTTAGCAACCTGATTGGCAATGCGCTCAAATACACTGACAAGCCGCAGCCAAACATTGAAGTGGGCTATCTCACCGCTGAGGAATATGACATAGAGCCCGCAAATTCCCATGTGCTCTATGTCAAGGATGACGGTATCGGTATTCGCGACCATCACTTTCAAAATATTTTTCGTCTCTTTAAGCGCCTACATGAACGAGACAGCTACGGTGGCGGCACTGGCGTAGGACTGACCATCGCTAAGAAAATTATCGAACACCACGGCGGTCGGATTTGGGTAGAGTCTCGTCTGGGTGAAGGAACAACTTTTTACTTCATGCTAAACTGTTAAGAAAAATAATAAAATCTGACGAAAAATAAATTCTTTATTAAGTTTATGAGCGACTGTAGCAAAGCGGCTTTACTAGTTGTCGAAGACAGTGACGAAGATTTTGAAATACTGCAGATCTTCATGGAAGATCTGGCCGTTGCTAACCCCATCTATCGCTGTACCACAGGAGATAAAGCTCTAGACTTTTTATATCAAAATCGAGAGCAAGATAAGACGGCACCTAGCAAGCGACCTTCGATGATTTTGCTGGACCTCAATCTGCCGGGAATTGACGGTAGGGAAGTCTTGGAGCGATTAAAGCAAGACGATGAGTTTCGTGAAATTCCCATCGTTATTTTTACGACTAACTCTGACCCTAGAGATATCAAGTTTTGCTATGGAAAAGGAGCAAACGGCTATCTGATTAAACCCATCGGTACGGAGCGATTTGAAAAGGCCGTTCAAGCATTTGTAAACTATTGGCTATATACAAATACCCTGCCTGATTGGGTTGAACTAACGGGGACCCCATAGAGCCAGACTTAATTCTTTGAATAGGTTATTTCTATCCCCCTTTTTAGGTTTTATACCGAAAAGAACACGGCTATCGTTCAGTAGAAATATGACAACTTCTTGAACTGCACTCGTAGCAGAACAATATTTTAAGCTCTTTAGTTAAAGCGGTAGAGCCCTCCATTAGCAACCGTCACCTGAGCCTATGGGCAGTTTAAAAATTAAGTTTTATATTTTATTAACAATTTAAAAAATAATGTCACTCTAGAAGGGACGGTAATCCATCACTTTCTATGAGTGCGGCCCACACGTTATTGATCGTTGATGATTGCGCAGAGGATCGAGAAGTCTATCGTGAATACCTTTCTTGCGATCCTCACAATACCTATGAGTTTTGCGAAGCCGCATTAGCAGAAGTCGGCCTAGAGCTATTTTTAAAGCAGTCGTTTGATGCTGTGCTGCTTGATTTTTATATGCCCGATATGACGGGTTTAGAATTTCTAGGTCAGCTGCAGAAGCATCAGCACCGAGCCCAGTTTCCGATTATTATGCTGACCGGTCAGGGCAATGAGGAGCTGGCCGTACGGGCGATGAAACAAGGGGTGCAAGACTATCTGGGGAAACAGCATTTACAGCCAGAAGTTTTGCAACGTACGGTTAGAAGTGTAATTCAGCAGTCTCATCTGCAGGTTGCTCTCCATAAAACCCGTGAGCAGCAGCGGTTGATTGCCACAACAGCCCTACGGATTCGGCAGTCTTTGGATCTCGGCCAGATTTTGGATACGGCCATGGCAGAAGTACAGCAGCTGTTGGAATGTGAGCATGTGGCCGTTTATCAATACAACGGTGAAGAGACACCTACGATCAAAGCTGAGTTGGGGACGCGCCATAGCCTTCCCTCTTTGCTCACGGCCTCCGGTGAGGCGGCCATCGATACAGACCCTAGGGAGCTGAGTGCGCCGATTGTGATCGGCTCGCCACAGTCTGAGCAGGGGCAAACCTGGGGGTATTTGATTGCATATCAGAGTAGGGCAGGAAAACAGCAGGTACCCTCTCCTCCGACGGCAACCTGGCAGCCAGAAGAACGGAGCCTGCTCCATGAGCTGGCAGTGCAGCTTGCGATCGCAATCCAACAGGCCGAACTCCTCTCCCAAACCCAAATCGCATTAGAAAAAGCCCAGGAGCTGAACCACTTTAAGTCACAAATCTTAGCGACGGTATCCCACGAATATCGGTCGCCTCTGTCTGTGATTTTAGGGGCAGCCTCTACCCTGGACCGCCATGGTCAGCGACTCGCCCCGGCCAAACAGCAAAAATTTATCAGCATGATTCAGGAAAAGGCTCGGCATATGACCCGGCTGGTGGACAATATGCTGGTAATGCACCAGTGCGAGCTTGACCAGGCCAGGTTTGAGCCCACACCCATGAGCATTTTGCAATTTGTTGCCGACATCGTAGACGAACATCGAGAAACGGTCTCAAACCACGAGCTGATCCTAAAAGTAAGCGGCAAAACTGGGGGGTTTTGGGGTGATCAGGGACTGCTGCGTTTAGCCGTGGATAATCTGCTCACCAACGCGATCAAGTTTTCTCCTGAGGGCGGTCCCATTGAGATTCGTCTCACGGGCAGTGCAACAACGATCACGCTCTCTGTCCAGGATTTTGGCATTGGCATTCCCCAAAAAGACCAGCCCCAGCTATTTCAATCCTTTAGTCGAGCCAGTAACACTCAGCACATCCAGGGAATTGGTCTAGGGCTATCGATTACCAAAGCCTGCATTGATCTGCACGAGGGTAAAATTCAACTAAAGAGCGAAGAAAAACAAGGAACAACCGTATCATTAGAGCTGCCTAAACAGCCCCAGGCGTCGCAAAAGATCTATCATCAGTAGCAGATAGCCCCATATAGCAAAGAGCCTAGTGCGTAATACATTAGGGGTACTTTACGAACGCAGTATCTTATCGCTTTTCAAGGATACAGACGGCCTCAACCGGCATTCAGTGCTGTATGTGGTGACGAATACAGGCCAGCAGCTGCTTAAATCGAAACGGCTTAGAAATAAAATCGTCGGCTCCGAGGGCAAGACTGCGATCGCGCTCCTCAGCGTTGTCAAGGGCTGTCACCACAATAACGGGGACCCCAGAAGACTGGGCTCCAAGCTCCTTTAAAACAGTCCAGCCATCAACGCCAGGTAAGCCTATATCCAGCAATATCAGATCACATTGGGGCGCTAGAGCAATAGCCTCATGACCATCGGTAGCAATTTGAGTTGTGTATCCAGCTTTGCGCAAACCTTTTTCAATAAATGTTGCGATTCTCGCTTCGTCTTCGGCGATGAGAATATTAACCACCAAAGTATTTCCAGACTTAACCAACAGCTTGTCAACAGTGGATAAATTACTGTCTGTAAAGACGATATTCTCCACACAAGTCATTATTTCGTACCGGAAATAAGATAAGGATGAATCTGTTATGAGAACCTTCTTATACTTTACAGCGGCATGCGATAGCCCATACCCCGCACCGTTTCAATCAGATCGCTGCCCAATTTTTTACGCAGATAGCCTACATACACATCCACAACGTTAGACCCAGGAGAGTAGTCGTAGCCCCACACCCGATCGAGCAGCTGCTCACGGCTGAGCACCTGTCCTGGGTGATTCATAAACGTCTCGGCTAGGGTAAACTCGCGGGCCGACAGTTCGATTGCCTTTTCCCCTACATAGACCAGTCGGGTGCGCAAATTTAGTACCACATTGTGGTGGCTTAGCTTCCAGTCTTGTTCACTATTAGCCGGTGTAGACGTCCGCAAACGAGCCCGGATACGCGCCAACAGTTCTTCAAACCGAAAGGGTTTGGTGACATAGTCATCGGCACCTAGCTCAAAGCCAGTGAGCTTATCTTTAATGTCATCTCGGGCGGTTAATATAACGACAGGGATTTGGCAGCCCTGACCGCGCAGGTCTTCAAGTACCGATAGCCCATCCTGTCCTGGCAGACCCAGATCAAGCACAATTAGCTCATAGTCTTCATCGAGGGCATATGCCACCGCTTCGGGACCGGTGGTGGCAATCTCAGTCAAATACCCGTTGGCCTGCAGCCCCTTATCCAAAAAAGCCGCCACCCGGACCTCATCTTCAGCAATCAAAATCCGTTTCATCGATGCATCTCCTGATAGTCCGGTAAGAGCACCCACTGCTCAATCGGCAGACTAAGGGTAAAAACAGAGCCCACACCGGGCTGGCTAGATAGTCCAATAGTGCCCCCATGGGCCTCGGCAATCGCCCTGACAATGGCCAATCCCAGACCTGAACCATCAGATTTCCGTCGGGTGTATTGCACCCGAGCAAATCGGTCAAATACCCGCACCTGCTCAGAGATAGGAATACCTTCTCCCGTATCTTTGACCCAAAACTCCACCTGATTTTGATGGTTACGACAGCCCAGCTCGATGGTGTCACCCACCTGGGTGTGCTGAGCCGCATTATTGAGCAAGTTGATCAGGGCTCCGGTCAGCCGCTGCGGGTCGGCTACAATTTTTGCTCGAGTGTCTATCTGCTGCCGCCAGCTGCGGTCAGCCAGGGTTTGAGCTTTGTTAAACAGCTCAGTACAAAAGTCAGCGACATCCACAGTTTCTAACCGTAGAAAGTTAGGATGCTCAGACTTCACGATTAAAATCAGATCGTTGACTAAGCGTCCCATGCGATCCAACTCATCTAACACCAAATCAACAGTTTCAGCCTGCTCAGCTGGGTCATCCCCCATCAGTTCCAAATGTCCCTGCATAATGGTAAGCGGGGTGCGCAGTTCATGACCGGCATCGTTAATAAAATTACGCTGGCTGTCAAACGCCCCCTGCAGGCGGTCCATCATGGCATTAAAGGTGTTCGCCAGTTCCACCAGTTCACCGGTACCACTGATAGTAATTCGGCTGTCCAGATCGGTTTCATTGATCTGCCGAGCGGTTGCTGCCAGGGCCTTAACCGGCTGCAGCAGCCGTCCCGTCAAAAACCAGGCCACGCCAAAAGCAACAAGCAACAGACCGCCAGCAACTTCAGCAAATACATACAGACCAGCCAGCGCTTCTTGACGTTCTCCAGCCGACAGATGGGTAATAATAAATTGCCCTCGAGTAGTACCATCGACTACAAGCGTATCCACAACATAAATGACTCTGCCTACATTTGGGTCATTGGTGCTTTGTTTTCCTTGTACATCGTCAGCCAGCCCCTGCCAGTAGTTATACAGGTCAGAGCCTGGCTGAATAGCGTCGGGTAGCTTAATGGGATTAGAGCGATAAACCTCGCCATCCAAAATAGCAATGAGAAAGTTATCGTCCTCGGGTAGTTCACCGGTTACATAGTCATCAATCGCCGTCGCCAGAGTTTCAAATGACGGATCGCCAGATGCCAGCCACTCATTGTAAACTTCGTCAAATTCTGCCGCTTCTTCTAAGAGATCTTCATTGACCCGGGCGTCTACCGAACGAAATAACAGGGTTCGAAAGAGCGGTATGGCCAAGGCTACAGCCGCCAACATCAAAACCACGTAGATTGAGAAGATTTTTGTTCGGGCTTCTTTAAAGAAGCCGATCTGATTAGAACGGTTCATTCTATCAATGGAAGATCCAGAAGCCTAACTATAGGGTTTAAATATGAGACATCGTCGCACTCTGCGATACGCTCGAATAAGGGAGGCTTGGCAAAAGCCTGACCTCCGCTAACAGTAGCGTGACTCGCTGCTCGCTTTGTCTATGACATTCTTCAGAACTCTCTAAAAAATTAAAGGTTGTCCCCTGACAGGCTCTGGGAGGCTGTGACATTTTAAGAACCGACTACTATCTCTAAAATCTATATCTAAGCAAGATAGGAATGCATGAGAATTTTCTTATTTTGCTAGGATATCGACAGCTCTAAGCAATAATTAGCTAAGAAGGCCACACAGAAGACAATAGAAATAGAAAACCTCCATATAGCTAAGATTTTACGCCGAAAAAGATTTCTTGTTGCGAATTTCTCACCAGCTATCCAAGCAGCCTTTTTAAAGGCTAACAGTCTCGCCTATATCAAGCGGTTCGGGCTATTTTGCCTCTAGATTAGGCATTTTCTAAATTAGTCTTCATGAAAGTGCTCTAACCGTTACTTCATTCAAATTTTAATCACGCTGACGATAGTAGTGGCATCGGTTGTTGCACTACTGGAGAATAAAGCAATGCGTGTATCTGTCATTGGCACGGGCTATGTGGGTCTGGTAACCGGAGCTTGTCTAGCCCACATTGGTCATGATGTGGTGTGCGTTGACAACAATGCTGAAAAAGTCGCGATGCTACAGGCCGGTCACACGCCTATTTATGAGCCTGGGCTAACGGACATTATGGGTTCAGAGCAGCTATCGTTTACGACGGATTTAGCCGCTGGCGTTGAGCACGGTGAGATTCTGTTTATTGCGGTCGGGACACCACCATTGCCCACAGGTGAGAGCGACACCCGCTATGTAGAGGCTGTAGCCCGAGGCATTGGTCAGCACATGGGCCGCGACCATAAAGTTATTGTCAACAAGTCTACGGTACCGGTGGGCTCCGGTGCCTGGGTACGGCAGTTGATTTTAGACGAGCTAGAGCAGCGCCGAGCTAACTTTGATGTGGTTAGTAATCCAGAATTTTTGCGAGAAGGATCGGCCGTATATGACACCTTTAATCCAGACCGCATTGTTCTAGGAGGGCACTCACCTAAGGCAATTGAGCGGATGCGACAGCTCTATGCGCCGATTGTTCACCGACAGTTTGCGGAGGATCCGGCCATGGCCGCCGTACCGGTGGTGGTGACCGACCTGGCCTCTGCCGAGACGATTAAGTATGCTGCCAATGCGTTTTTAGCAACCAAAATTAGCTTTATTAATGAAATTGCTAATATTTGCGATCGCATCGGGGCCGACGTCAATCAAGTCTCCCAGGGTATTGGGCTAGACAGCCGTATCGGTGAAAAGTTTCTACAGGCCGGTATTGGCTGGGGGGGCTCTTGTTTTCCTAAGGATGTATCGGCTCTGATGCATATCGCCCAGGACTACGGCGTCCAAACTACGCTCTTGGAAGCCACCGTCGCTACCAACCAACGCCAGCGGCTACAGGTCGTCTATCAGCTGCAAAAGACGCTCAAAATTCTTAAAGGTAAAACCATCGGTCTGTTGGGTCTTACATTCAAACCCAACACCGACGACCTGCGGGATGCTCCTGCCCTTGACATCATCGCTGAGCTCCAGCGGCTGGGAGCCAAGGTCAAAGCTTACGACCCCATGATTGAAAATCTGTCACGGCCAGTCACCCTGGTGGATACTCCTACCACCCTGGCCTATAACTGCGACGCGCTAGTGCTAGTCACCGACTGGGCTGAATTTCGCGACCTGGACTATGGCGATCTGGCCCGTCAGATGACCCATCCCATTTTGATCGACGGTCGCAACTGTCTTAACCCACAACAAATGCAGCAGGCCGGGTTTTACTACCAGGCCATTGGCCGCCCCAGTGCCGGTCAGCTGCTGTGGCCCGTGGGAAATCACCGACCGGTTGCGGCCTAGAACCCACCGCCATCCTTAAGAGGTCCCACCATGAAACTAATGGTCTATTCTCACGATGCCTTTGGGCTGGGCAACATTCGCCGAATGCTGACTATCTGTGAGTATTTGCTGCGGATGTCCGATATTTCTATTCTGGTCGTGTCAGGCTCCCCTGCTCTACATACGCTCAAACTGACTGAGGGTATGGATTATATTAAGCTGCCCTGTCTGGGGCGAGACACGTCTGGACAGCTAGAGGCCAAGTATCTCAAAAGTATGCCCGAGACGCTGGTAAGGCTGCGATCGCATCTGATCTTGACAGCCGCGGCCCACTTTGAACCCGATGTCCTGCTGGTGGACAAAAAGCCTCAAGGGCTACGAAATGAACTGAAAGCAACCCTGGGCTATCTTAGCCGCCACTGCCCACACACAAAGCGAGTGCTGCTGCTAAGAGATATCCTAGATATCCCTACTGCCACCATCCAACAGTGGCATAAAAATAATTACTACCAGCTAACCCAGCAACAGTATGACCAGGTATGGGTAGTGGGCATCCCCGAGATTTTTGACCTGCCTCAAGAGTATCGCTTTCCCCTACTGCTGCGGCACAAAGTTAAATTCTGCGGCTATCTCAGCCGGGGTCAGGGCCGGACACCTAGAACTATTCTCCGTCAGCAGCTAGGCGTTCATCCCAAAGAACCACTGGTAGTGGTCACTCCCGGCGGCGGCGGTGACGGCCAGCAGCTCATCAAAACCTATCTAGAGAGCGTTCATCAACAGAACGCCGTCGGCCGGCCTATCCCTCAAACGGTCATTATTGCCGGACCCGAGATGCCGGCTCAACAACAGCAGCAGTTTCAATCTGAAATAGCCGCCTATGGCAATATTCAGCTTCTAGAATTTAGTGACGATTTGATCAGCTATCTCAATGCGGCCGATGTCGTTGTTGCCATGGCAGGCTACAACACCACCTGCGAGATTCTCTCGCTGCGTAAAACTGCCGTCGTTATCCCCCGCACCCGACCTGTACAAGAACAGTGGATGCGCGCCAAACGGTTTGCTGATAGCGGTCTACTATACGCCATTCATCCCCAGTCGCTAACGCCCAAAAAGCTATGGCAAACGCTCCAACAGGCTCTGAGTACTAGACCATCTGCCATTCATAGTTTTCGTCTTGACGGGCTGCCCCGCATCGCCCAGCTCATGCAGGAGCTGAACCCCCATCACCCAGTAAACCCTACCGCCGAACTACCATGCGCCCTGTGATTGGCTTTTTATTAAAAACCTATCCCAAACTGTCAGAGACATTTATACTCAACGAAATTTTAGAGCTTGAACGACAGGGTCTAAATCTTCACATTTTCTCTCTTAAACGTCCGTCTGACTCTCACTTTCACCCTGGTGTCGCTCAGGTTAATGCTCCGGTTACCTATGTGCCCTCGCTTTTGCCTCAGCATGATTCAGCGCTAGAAAAAGAGCTGCTGGATACCCATATCAGACTGTATCAGCAGGACAGCAACCACTATCTCAGCACGCTTCAGTTTTACCTGAGCCGTCATGAAGAACGACGGCTGCACGAATTCTTACAAGGCGGCTATCTTGCTTGGAAGCTGAGGCAGCTGGGGATTACTCATCTCCATACTCACTTTGCCAATATACCTACCGCCATCGCCGAAATCGCCCAGGCGTTTTCTGGACTCTCCTATAGCATTACGGCCCATGCCAAAGACATTTATCTCACCGACAAAATCGCCCTCGATCGTCGTATAGCCAAAGCAGAATTTGTGCTTACCTGTACCGACTACAACCGACGCTATCTTGAGGAGATTTCCACATCTCGCACGCCTATTCACCTGGCCTATCATGGCTTAGATGTGGCTCGGTTTAGTCCCAAACCCAGGGCCCAGCTGTCTGATTTTCCGTTGATTCTTAGCGTGGGACGTTTTTGCGAGAAAAAAGGATTTCCTTATCTGTTAAACGCCTGCCATTTGCTTAAACAAATTGGCATTCCTTATCGCTGCGCCATTGTCGGCTATGGACCTTTGGAAAAAGCCATTCAACAACAGATCGACGAGCTGGGTCTGACCGACCATGTCACGCTGGTCGGCAAGCTTACTCAGGACCAGCTGATTGAGTATTATCAAAAGGCCGATATATTTGTTCTACCCTGTTTGGTCACTGAAGATGGCGACCGCGATGGGATTCCCAACGTGCTGTTAGAAGCTATGGCCATGGAACTCCCTGTCGTCTCCAGCGATATCTCCGGCATTTCTGAACTGGTCACCTCTAACAGAAACGGTATTCTCGTTCCCGAAAAAGATGCGCTGTCGTTAGCTCAAGCTATGGAATCTCTAATTCGTCAGCCGGAGCTAAGAACCACCCTCGGTATAGCTGGACGCTTAACCGTATTAGAGAATTTTGGTCTCACCAGCAATGTGGGAGCAGTAAAAGACTGGCTAGTGGCAGCGGTAAAACAACCCAGAAGACCGCAGACTCGACTGCTCAGCGACTTACTCAAGCTTGCGGTTTCTTGAGACACAATTCCAGATTCTTTCTAGTGCCCGCTACTCTCTTATCCACGATGAAAACTCTGTTATTTTACTGTCAACACATTCTAGGTATTGGCCATCTGATCCGCAGCATGGCTATCGTTCGCGGTCTGGCTCCGGACTTTAAGGTTTATTTTGTCAACGGGGGGGACGTAATTGAAGACTTTCCCCTACCTGAAGGGGTTGAAGTTATTAACCTACCAGCCATTAAAACCGATGCTAATTTTCGGGAGCTGCAGGTACCGGCTGGATTTACCGACATTGATGCGGCCCTGGTCTATCGCCGCGATCGGCTGCTGGAACTGTGCGATCGCATCTGTCCTACAGTCGTTATGGTAGAGCTGTTTCCCTTTGGTCGGCGACGCTTTTCTACCGAGCTGGTGCCGCTACTAGAGCGAGCCAAAGACTATGGCGCTAAGACCATTTGCAGCCTGCGCGATATTGTCGTCACCAAGCAGGACCAGGCCCGTCACGAAGCAAAAGTATGTAAGCTGATGAAGCGTCACTTTGACCAGCTGCTGATCCACGGCGATCCTGACTTTGTCCCCTTAGAAAACAGTTTTTCTCGGGTACAGGATCTCACCTGCGAGGTTCACTATACCGGCTATGTAGTTCCAGACGTGGACCGTCAGTTTGCCCCCAGAACAGACGCAGACCCACCCACGATTCTAGTTAGCGTCGGCGGTGGTCGCTTTGGCCACGAGCTACTAAATTGTGTCGCAGCCACCAGCCAGCTTCTGGTGGGCCAGATTCCCCATCATATTCAAATGTTTACCGGCCCCTTTGCCCCAGACGATGTGTTTGAGAATTTGTGTGCGATCGCAACGCAGCGCCCCAATCTGACCGTACAGCGCTATACACCCGATCTGTTGAGCTATATGGCTAAAGCCGATCTGTCCATTAGCATGGCTGGCTATAACACCACCCTCAACGTACTACAAACCGGTGTTCGCGCTATGCAGCTACCCTTTACCGGCAACGACGACCAAGAACAGCGGCTGCGCTCAACCCGCTTAGAAGAGTTGGGTGTTGTCAACGTCATCGATCCAAACACGCTAGAACCAGCCCTATTTGCTCGTGAAATCATCAAAGCCCTAGAGCAGCGCCCCACCCGCATGCAGTTTTGTCTGCGAGGAGTAGAGACTACAGCCCTGCGAGTAAAGGCACTGGTCGCACAAGAAGTCTTCGTCTGATTTTGTCTTATCTCTCCAAATCCATGACTCAATCCAAAGTTTGTATTACCACCCTCGAATTCCCCCCCGACGTCGGTGGCGTCGGCGAATCTGTTGCCCGCATTGCAAGGCTGCTACGGGCCATCGGTCACGAAGTTCACATTGCCGTCTTCCATTCTAAACAGCGAAAAGCCGAAGGCTATCATCGCTCAGACTGCAGCACCACCGACCAAGACGGGATTCAAGTCCACCGTCTCACCCCTGCTAGTCGGTCCAATGCCGCCATTTTGCAAGACTACCGCAGTGAGATCTACTTTCAGCTTAAACAGCTTCACTATCAGCACCAGTTTGACCTATTTCATGCGTTCTTTATCAACGAAACTGGTTTCATTACCACGCTACTAGCCAAAGAAGAACAAATCCCCATTATCAACAGCGTGCGCGGCAGCGACCTACACAAACATGTCTTTAGCCCCAAACAGCACGGGCAGATCAGCTGGATTTTAGAAAGCTCCGACTGGGTCACGTTTGTCAGCCGAGACCTGCAAACACGCGGTCAGGTGCTTGTTCCCAGCATCAAACATAAGTCCAGCGCTTTCTGGAACTCAATTCAGCCGGTCGATTTTTCCAAACTCTCTACTCCGCCCCTGGCTAGTCGGCTCAAAGGGTTGGTAGTTGGCTCCGTCGGTCGCTTTCGAGACAAAAAAGGATTGGAGTATCTCCTAGATGCTTGCGCTGCACTCAAGTCAACCTTACCCATCACACTCCTGTTGGTGGGAGACTTTGCTGAACGAGAACGGCCTTATTGGGAAGCCGCCATTCGCGATAGCGGCATGGCAGACCATACCGTGCTCACGGGTATGGTTCCGCGCACTGAGGGTATGGCCTACCTGCGCTATATGGATATTTACGCCATTCCGTCTCTCCACGACGGCTGTCCCAACGCACTGCTAGAAGCCATGTTGTCAGGGCGAGCCATTGTCGGTACCCGCGTTGACGCCATCGGTGAGATTTTAGAGCATAGCTACAGCGGTCTAGTTGTTTCCCCAGGCTCTAGCCATGAGCTAAAGACCGCTATGCTTGAATTAGCCACATCGCCAGAGCTACGACAGCGCCTAGGAAACAATGCTCAAACTACCGTTCGCCAGAAACTCTCACCCATCTCTGAACAACAGAACTGGGCCAAGGTCTACCAGCAGGTTTTAGCTAATCCACTAGCCGTACTGGTTTCTTAGCCACCACATCTATAAGCCAGCACATTTCAGGAGAATTATCATGACCTTTACCAACGCTATAGAGACCAGCACATCGTCAGAATCCACATCTCGACCCAGCATTACAATTGTTGTCGTACCCCGAGAACGATTTAGCTACAGCCAACAGTCTTTAGAGAGCATTTACCAATATACTCAAATGCCCTTTGAACTAGTCTATGTAGACGGAGGCTCCCCCGCATCTGTGCGCAACTATCTGCGTCAGAATGCCATAGAAAGAGGCTTTACCCTGGTGCGTACCGAGCAGTTTCTAGCCCCCAACCAGGCTCGAAATCTCGGTCTCAGCCAGGTTAGTACAGACTATGTTCTCTTTATCGACAATGATGTCCACGTTACCCATAGCTGGTTAGAAAATCTATGGCAGTGTGCCCAGACAACCGATGCAGCTGCTGTCTGTCCTCTAACCTGCATTGGTAAGCCACTGCACCAAAAGATTCACTTAGCAGGCGGAGAAGCCCGCATCTTTACCGAACTCAAGGGAGACAAAGTTTATCGTCGCGTCCACGAAAAACATTATTTTGTTAACCGCGCGGTGGCTGATGTGCAGGACCAGCTACAGCGTCGTGCCTGCGAGTTTGCCGAATTCCACTGCATGCTAGTCAAGCAATCGGTCTTCGAAAAAATTGGTCCCCTAGATGAAAAACTGCTCAATACCCGAGAGCATATCGATTTTTGTCTGCAGGTCAATCAAGCAGGCGGTCTGATTTACTGTGAGCCTAGTTCTGTTGTGAGCTACGTGCCAGACATTCTCTATCGCTGGTCAGACCTAGCTTTCTTTATGCTGCGCTGGAGCGATGACTGGGAAGTCAAAAGCTTAAAACACTTTCGAAAGAAATGGAATCTAGATAAAGATAAATACTTCAAAAAGCGTTACAGACGTCTCGGACATCGGCGGCACTACGCATTTTTACGACCGCTAATCCGAAAATTAACCTTTGGCCAAACAATACCCTGGCTAGAAAAGCTAGCAATTAGCTTAGAACGTAAGCTAAACCGCGTTATCACAGAACGACACGAGAGACTCTATGGGAAGGAGCTGGAGATTCAGCAGGAGCAAATAATGAGTAAGATACCAGGATAGTGAGGAGAAAACTTTTCTTTTACGGTGTGGAGTGAATACGGAGCAGCGTAACCCCCTACCAATCGCCAGTGCAACTACCCTAAGTACCCAACAGACTAACCTCCAATGCGAGGGGCGTGGGGAAGTCGAGTTCCCCACAGAAGGGGGGTTCAGGGGGGCAAGCCCTGAGCAACATACCTCGCTATTACCAACCTTCAGAAAGATAACTGGCAGCTGCTTTACCAGTTATCCATGCCCCCTTTTATAGAATCACCCATGTTCTCCCAATTAGACATACTGGGGTTTCCCCAACCTTGGGGGCCTTAAGTCTTGTTCTTACCAACACCATGGCCAAACGAAAATCCCTCACCGCTTCCCTACCCAGTCTCCAATCCATCACCTACCGCTTTTGGCCCCACATTCGCAAACAATCTCACCTACTTATCGGTGCATTCTTTGCCCTCCTGGCCGAAACAGGTCTCCGCTTGTTAGGCCCCTGGCCGCTCAAACTCATGTTTGACCGCGTCATTCTCCCCACCGGCTTCAACGTTCACGGTCATAACATTGAAGCCTTAGCCGAGTTTTCACCCATTCTGGTGCTAACCATTCTGTCTGCGGCTCTTGTCGTGATTTCAGTTAGCCAGGGAACCGCCGCTTACTTTAGTACTGTGGGTATGGCCGTGGCCGCCACTCATGTGATGGCCGATATTCGCAACCAGCTATATAACCATATCCAGGCACTGTCGCTATCTTTTCACACCCAGGCCAAGAGCGGCGACCTGATCACTCGGGTGACCTACGACATCGAGAGACTGCGCGAGGTGACTGTAGTGGCAGCGCTGCCGCTGGTGACCCACTTTCTGACCCTGATTGGCATGGTTGGGGTGATGTTTTGGATCAATTGGGAACTGGCGCTGATTGCGATCGCAGTCCTACCGTTCTTTGTTCTCACCACCACCACCATGTCAAAAAAGATCCACAAGGTGGCCCGCACCCAGCGCAAACGCGAAGGAGCCATGGCCGCTTCTGCCGCTGAAGCCATTGGTGCGATCAAAGTGGTACAGGCCCTATCTCTACAAGATTTTTTAGGAAAAACCTTTGCCAAAAACAATCGCAAAAGCCTCAAAGAAAGTGCCGAAACCCAACGACTGCGGGCGGGTCAGGAACGACTTGTAGAAACTCTGGTGGCCGTCGTGCAGGCCCTAGTGCTGTGGCGTGGCGTGCAGCTGGTGCTGGTGGGCAACGCCACACCAGGGGACCTGCTAGTGTTTATCACCTATCTTAAAGTCGCCTTTAAGCCTATGCGTCAGCTGGCTAAGTATACCGGACAAATTGCCAAAGCTGTTGCCTCCGGTGAGCGCGTGATTGCTCTTCTAGATACGGTCCCGGAGGTGCGTGACCTTAAAGGAGCAAAACCGGCCCCGGCGTTCCGTGGCACTGTTCGCTGTCAAAATGTCACCTTTGCCTACGCCCCTGAAAAAGGCATCCTACGCAATCTCACCTTTGCTGCTAAACCTGGAGAACAGATTGCCATTGTCGGTCCCTCGGGCGGGGGTAAATCCACATTGATTAGTTTGTTACTGCGATTTTATGATCCGGTTGAAGGCGGCGTCCACATTGACGGTCACGATCTGCGAGAGTATACTCTGACCTCGCTGCGACAGCAAATTAGCATTGTGCTTCAAGATAGCGTTCTGTTTGCCACTAGCGTTCGCGACAATATTGCCTATGGGGATCTAGGAGCCAGCGATACAGATGTCGAAGTAGCGGCACGCCTGGCCAATGCCCACGACTTTATTATGGAACTGCCCCAGGGATATGACACCATTCTCGGAGAGCGAGGAGCCACGCTCTCCGGGGGACAGCGACAGCGGATTGCGATCGCACGCGCCGCCATTCGTAAAGCCCCCATTGTTATTCTCGACGAACCCACCAACGGTCTTGACAGTGCCAGCGAAGCCCTGGTTAGCCATGCGCTCAGCCGTCTCACCCAGGGTAAAACCAGCTTTTGGATTTCTCACAATCTCAGAACCGTTCAGCATGCTGACCAGATTCTATATATCGAGCATGGTCGCATTTTAGAACGAGGAACCCATACCCAGCTAATGGCTCAGACCGGTCACTATGCCCAAATGTATCGCCTGCAGTCCAGTAGTTATTTGTCAGAGAGCCATGCAACCTGAGCGTTTACCCAGCCGGATTATCCTTGTTCGCCACGGGCGCAGCACCTTTAATGACCAGGGCCGTTACCAGGGCAGTTCCGACAAGGCCATCCTCACGCTAAAAGGAATTGAAACAGCCCGTCAGGTAGGAGACTATTTGAAACATACTCCTATTGATGACGTGTACATCAGCCCTCTCGTGCGGGTCAAACAAACGGCCGAAGAGATTTTCAAGACCATGGGGCACAAGCCACCCTCGGTCACCGTGAGTGGCTCGCTGCGAGAGATTGATCTATCGGTGTGGGAAGGTCTCTCCTATGAGCATGTGCGCCGTCAGTATCCAGATGCCTATACCTGCTGGCGACAGTATCCAGATAAATTTAAGCTACCCACGGCTCAAGGCACCTACCATTTTCCCGTTAACGATCTCTATCAACGGGCCCAAGCATTTTGGACTCGTCTGCCTCAAATACCCGGTAAGACCGTTCTGATAGTTGGCCATGGCGGCACCAATCACGCATTGATCAGCACGGCTCTAGGGCTATCGGCTAAGGATCACCACAGCCTACAGCAGTCCAACTGCGGCATTAGCGTATTAGAGTTTTTAGACCACGAAGTACAGCTCACTCAGCTTAACCAGACTACCGCCATCCAAGAAACGTTGCCTAAACTAAAGGCAGGAAAACAAGGTTTGCAACTGTTGCTGCTGGCGGAAGACAGTCTCACCCCAGGGATCTGTGACCAATTGGCCCAGCGTCTTGCTGAAGTTAAGCTGGATTTTTGTCTTTCTGGCATAACAGGCCAGCAATGGCTGCCGTCGTTACTGCAGCAGCATCCGAGGCTTGTCCAGTTTGTCAATGAACAAGAAGATTTTCTTCAAGACTGGAAAAGAGCATGGACCGGATCTCTTTACGCTACTGACGTGCTCAAAACTGGGGTTGCGATCGCACCCACCACCCACATTCAAACCCTGCTTATAGAAAGCCTAGGCGGTCATCCAGACAGCGCTACCCAAATTGTCCTCAAACCCGGCCACCTGAGCGTCATCCACTACCCCAAAAATCATCGCCCCATTGTCCAGGCAATCAATATCTAACCCCCGTAGAGACGTTCCGTGGACGTCTCTACCCCAAACCCTCGTACAGACGTTCCATGGAACGTCTCTTCATATCCCTATTAACCTCCAGGCATTTATCCCATGACGACCATTCTTGTTACCGGCGCAGCCGGATTTATCGGCTACCACGTTGCCCAAACCCTGCTCCACCAGGGACATGCCGTTATCGGAGTTGACAATCTCAACCCCTACTACGACGTCCGTCTAAAGCAAGCACGGCTGGCTAAGCTCAAGTCGCAGTCAAGATTTACATTTCACCCTCTAGACATTGCCGACCGCGACGGTCTACACCAGCTATTTACCGGCTCTACACCAGACCAGGTTGTCCACCTAGCCGCCCAGGCAGGCGTCCGCTATTCCCTAGAAAATCCCCACGCCTACGCCGACAGTAATCTAGTGGGCTTTATCAACATTCTCGAAGGCTGCCGTCATCACCACGTCCAGCACCTTGTCTTCGCCTCTTCCAGCTCAGTGTACGGAGCCAATCGTCAGCTCCCCTACGCCGTCAGTCACAATGTAGACCACCCCCTCAGCCTTTACGCCGCCACCAAAAAGGCCAACGAACTGATGGCTCACACCTACAGCCACCTGTACAATCTGCCCACCACAGGACTCCGGTTTTTTACCGTTTATGGTCCCTGGGGCCGCCCCGACATGGCTCCCTTTAAATTTACAAAAGCCATCATCGAAGGACGCCCCATCGATGTTTACAACTATGGTCGCATGCGTCGAGACTTCACCTATATCGACGATATTGTTCAAGGCGTGGTTCTCACCTTGAACCACATCCCCCAGGCTAGTCAACAGGGTACGCTTGCCCCTGGCCACAGCCATGCCCCCTACCGAATCTACAATATCGGTAACGGTCACCCGGTAGAACTGATGCGATTTATCGAAGTCATCGAACACTATCTAGGCATTCAAGCCAAAAAGAATCTGATGCCGATGCAGCCAGGTGATGTACTAGAGACCTACGCCGACATCACAGCCCTCCAGCAGACCGTAGGATTTCAACCCGCCACGCCGCTAGAAATAGGTCTTCCCAAGTTTATCGACTGGTACCAAGCCTATTATCAGACCGGTCATCAGAGCCACCCTCTTGCCCTATCAGCCTAAATGTCGAGAAACCTCCGGACATGCCTGGCCAATCTGGAGGTTTCTCTTCACGTCGGTAGAAATACGGCCCTCATATACGTAGAAGACTACATTAGCGTCAATCCAGCTGAATCTCTACCATTCCCCGTATCTTCATCAATATAATTTGAATCGAGCCCCAAAGCCTGACTCAAAAAGGGATTTTCAAAGATACTTATTTATACTGAGTTTTCTTGATGAGAACTAGCCTATTATTTGAAAAGATAGCCAAACGCTGCTGATATGACCCATAGCTCAGCCTCAGGCTATCTACACCGACTGATTTCCACAAGGTGCTCTCACGTTTCGCTGTTACGTTCTTAATCAGCTTCTAGAGTGTTACTCATTGTTGTAGCTGAAATGTTCTATTAAGTAATAGATTCTCTTGCATGTCTGAAGAGAATAATACATCAGGGAAGACCAAGGCCATTGTTACTTGAAAGAGTCAATCACTCTTTCAGGGCTGTCATAGAGCTAACTTTTATGGATCAGTCCACCTAAAAGATTAGCAATACCAGACCCAAAGCGCATCTGGACTCACGTCCACGGTCAGTGCTGACCGCTACTATCCCATTGCCCTTAATCTCAAAATTTTGGATAGTTCCCATGACCGCCACCCTTGCCCATGGCGTCTCTCAAACAGTTATAGCGCCATCTCCTAAAACGGCATCATTAAGCATCATCGTTTCACCACGAGATTGTTTTAGCTATATTCAGCAGTCTTTAGAGAGCCTATATAGACATACAAATATTCCCTTTAAGCTGATATATATAGATGCTGGTTCACCCAGACCTATTCAAAAATATTTAGCCCGAGCCGCTGCAAAATACGATTTTACGCTTATACGTTCCGATCGTTTTCTAACGCCAAACCAGGCCCGTAATTTGGGTCTAAGCCAGGTAACAACAGACTATGTTGTCTTTATCGACAATGATATCCATGTCTCCAGCGGCTGGTTAGAAACGCTTTGGCAATGTGCACAGGAAACTGGTGCCGCCATCGTTTGTCCTCTGGTCTGTATGGGTAAACCGCTGCACCAGCATATCCACCTGGCCGGAGGCGAGGCGAGAATTTTTATGGATATTAAAGACGAACAGATTCGCCGTCGTCTTTACAAAAGAAGCTTTCTGAGTCATCGAGCGGTAAATACTGTCAAAGATCAGCTTTGCAGACGAGCCTGTGATTTTGCCGAACTGCGCTGCCTGCTAGTTAAACGAGACATTTTTGAGCAAATTGGCTACCTGGATGAACGGCTACTCAGCACCCAAGAAGATATGGACTTCTGTCTGAGCGTCAGCCGAGCCGGACAACAAATATTCTGTGAGGCCAACTCAGTAGTGACCCATGTCCCCCAGGTACCCCGCTGCTGGTCAGATCTGGCCTACTTTATGCTGCGCTGGAGCGATGCGTGGGAAGTTGAAAGTCTGATGCACTTTCAACAAAAGTGGGACATGGATATGGACCAATACTTTTTACAGCGCTACAAACAGCTGGGCTACTGCCGTCGTCAAACAGTTTTGTATCCCTTGCTTCATTCCATTACCCGAAAGGGTATAGCGCCCTGGCTAGAGAGTCTTGCTATGGGTCTAGAACGACGACTCAATCAGGCGATCGCTGACCGCCATGCCCGGCTCCTAAATAACAGAATCAGAGAAATTATTCCTCCTCGGATATCGTCTTCTGCTCGAATACCTTCAGTTGGAAAATGGCTCCGATGTTTTCGTAGTACCACAGCTCGGCACCACTCAATATCTCATTAGCGATATCTACAGCCCTGCCTTCACGTCCAGAACTGATTTTTTGCTACCCAGGAAATTTCACGATTCCAACTTGGGCTAACAAAATTAATTAAGCTCCACCATTGGATGTACAGACGTTCCGTGGAACGTCTCTCCAGCAATAATCTTTGGACTTTATAAAATCGGCGTTGCCGATCCTCGGGATGGTTTTACCTGCAAGATACTGTTTCTTGACATTTCCAACCGACCGATGCATCCCGTAAATCAGCGACGGCATAAAATCCTGATCCCTAAGACGTTCTACCATAGCCAAAATGCAAACTCAAACTCTGACCAGACGTGCTGTCACTCCCAGGTTTACATCGCCATCCATCACTTTGATAGTAGCGCCACGAGAGCGTTTTAGCTATGTTCAACCCTCACTAGAAAGCATTTACAGACACACCAAAATTCCTTTTAATCTGGTGTACATTGATATCAATTCTCCCAGCTATCTGCGGAATTATTTGGCCCGCTCTGCAGCAGAACGAGACTTCACGCTACTGCGTGTACCCAGATTTCTATCACCCAATCAGGTGCGAAATTTGGGGCTCAGCCATGCGACTACAGAATATGTTCTATTTATTGATAATGATATTCATGTTTCACCTGGCTGGTTAAAAAGGCTGTGGAACTGTGCTCAGAAAAACTATGCTGCAGCCGTGTCACCGCTTTTGTGCATTGGCAAACCCTTACATGAGAGAATTCTCATGGCCGGAGGGGAGATCAAAATTTTCTTAGAGACAGACAGACAGTACGAGCACCGTCGTCTTTATAAAAAATGTCATTTAGTTAATCGTTCGGCAACGCTAATGAAGCATCAGCTCCAGCAGCGTCTGTGCGACTATGGGGAGCTTAGCTGCATGCTGGTTAGGCGAGATATTTTTGAGCAGATTGGTCCTTTTGATGAAAAGCTGTTGAGCACTCAAGAACATCTTGATTTTTGTCTTAGCGTCGCTCAGGTAGGGGGAAAGATCTACTGCGAGCCGGCTGCCGTAGTTACCTATGTATCTGAGATGCCGCGCCGCTGGTCAGATCTGGTTTATTTTATGCTGCGCTGGAGCGATGCGTGGGAAGCTGAAAGCCTGATTCATTTTCATAAGAAATGGGGGCTGGATATGGATCGAGACTTTGTAAAGCGGTTTCAGCGGCTAGGGCATCAGCGTCATCAGCTACTGTTGCTACCGCTGCTACGACGGCTGACGGCGGGTCGGCGAGTACGCTTTTTAGAGAAGTTTGCAATTCGCTGTGAGCAATGGCTAAACCAGTACATTACGGATCGTCATAGACGGTTGTCTCGCAGAGTCTGAACGCTAAAATCTTCAGAGTACAACATTTCTTATGTAATCAAGTTCGTGGGTAGAGAGTCTCTAAATCTAAATTAGTCCTATCGATAGCAACGCTACAGCCTATCAATAGGTTGTGCCGCATAACCATGCTACGCTCGGGGCCTACTCACGTTCCTACCCTATGAGATCTGCCAAATTCCAGGTGACGCTGCTGGCGTTATGTCAGGCAACAGCGATGACCACAAATACAGTGTTGGTGACCGTTGCCGCACTGATCGGCTATGCCCTAGCTAGTGACAAAGCGCTCGCCACTCTACCTCTGGCTATGCGTCAAGTTGCCACTATGGTTGCCACTATCCCAGCATCATTGTTGATGCAGCGGATTGGCCGACGCGGTGGATTTCTAGTAGGGGCGCTGATCGGGTTGGTTGGTGCAGCAGTGGGGATTTACAGTCTCACCATTGCCGATTTTTGGTTGTTTACTCTGTCCACAACACTTTTGGGCGTATCTAATGGCTTTGTTGGCTACTATCGCTTTGCCGCTGCCGATGTGGCCAACGAATCATTTCGGTCCCAGGCGATTTCTTGGGTGCTAGCGGGTGGTATCCTTGCGGCCATTCTTGGACCCTGGTTAGCCATTGGTTCTCAGGGCTGGTTTAACAGCGAGCTTTACATCGGAGCTTTAGTGGCAATCTTTGGGCTACAGATGCTTTCTGGGGCGCTGTTATTAGGGCTGCAGGCCCCCTCGGCTAAAGGCACACATCTGTCTACAGCCACACGACCTTTGGTGGAAATCATACGACAGCCTAAGTTTCTAGTGGCGACGCTGGGAAGCACGGTTAGCTATGGCATCATGGTGTTTGTGATGACAGCAACACCGCTGGCCATGGCCGCAGAAGCGCACTCATTTGAGCAGACGGCCTCGGTGATTCAATGGCATGTGATTGGCATGTTTGCCCCCTCACTGATTACGGGATGGTTGATTAAACGACTGGGGGTATTAAAAATTATTGTTACCGGGGCAGTGCTAAATCTTGGCTGCATGGGGCTAAATTTGGCAGGAACCAGCTTTTGGCACTTTGCGATCGCACTCCTCTTCCTGGGTCTCGGTTGGAATTTTATGTACGTCGGCTCCACTACTCTACTCACCGAAACCCACACGTCTGCCGAGAAAGGTCAGGTACAGGCCATCCACGACTTTACGATGTTTAGCTTTGTCGCACTGGCCACGTTTCTAGCCGGACGGGTATTCCATCGCTTTGACTGGACCATGCTCAACCAGATGAGCTGGCCGCTGGTACTTTTGACGCTAGTCGTAGTGCTGTGGCTGCAGCAAGGCCGTCGGCACTTAGACCGCAGAGCGCCGCTCAATTAACGCTGTGGCCGCGTGCTTAAAGGTTTGGCTAGTGGGCTCATTTTCTAAATAGCGCACCTGGGAAAGCCCGCCATCGATCAGCATAGACAGCTGGTCGGCCAGGGGTTCTGGTTCTGATAGAGGTGCAGTCTGGGCTAGGGTGGCGATGCGATCGCGCAGTCCGCTCTTGTGGTCTACCACCATCTGTCGCGACACATGATTGATATCCGCAAATTCGCTGGCCGCCAGCAAAAACGGGCAGCCCCGACAGTCAGCCTTGGCCAACAGCTGCGCCATAAAGTCTACAACGCCCATCAGCTGAGCCATCGGCTCAGGGTCGCAGCCCAACAAAAACGCCTCTAGAGACTGCCAAAACTGCTGATGGCGTCGTTCCAAATACGCCCGAATCAGCGCATCTTTGGACGGAAAGTAGCGATAGAGACTCGTCTTAGCGATTTTTGCTTCAGCAATTACCCGATCAACCCCGACCGCATGCAGCCCCTGACCATAAAACAACCGGTCTGCCACATCTAGAATGTGCTCTTTGAGCGGTTTATCGGTAGCAGCAGATTTACGCGGCATGGGATTTACGAAATAAATCTGTTGACATGATACAGACCTGTCTGTTATTAATCAAATAGGGTTAGATACAGACCTGTTCGTTTTTATTTAAGTTTCTTCAAAGCAACTTTTAGCCAGCGCCCTAGACCGATCCTCCCGGTCCCTTTTCTGTATTTTTCGCCTCTAGACAGATGACAATCTTCTCAAATAAGAGAGTTTCTTTCTATTTCATTGACCCAGCCAGCCATAGGAGACTCCCATGCCTAAACGTCTTTACTACTTTTTACTAGCCCTGACCCTGACCGGAACAATTGCAACCATAGAAGCGAGTAATCTCTCCATTCGGTCTCAGATCAATCCTGAGCGCCAAAGCCTGGCCCAAACGGTTTTAAACCAGACCGGTCTGCAGGCTCTGCTGCCATAAGGACAGCTCACATCAAGGGATTGACACCGCCCCCAGTCACTTCACATACATAGTTCATGACAATGGGTGCTCGTGGGGCATTATTCACCTCCGGTAGATACTGCGTCACCTTTAGGTACTCGCTGTCATCAGACGCCCACTGGTCGAGCAAAACAATCCCATAGGACAGCGCTTCAGAACTACCCGTAAACTCATACTCCCAGGCCCAGGGCTGACCCGATTCATCATAGTCGGCAACAGGACCCAGCGCTTCACTGTATGCCCAAAAATCTGGGAAATCCGACTCTCCACTGGATAAAAACAATCCGCCTTGCGTCGTGAATAACGTCACGTCCAGCTCTTCTAGCCCTTCCTGACTTGAACAACCATAGTCCAAATAAAACCCCAAAGGCGGGGTAAAAGACTCATATTGCGCCCGAGCAGCCGGACAGAAAAGAGCTAGCGTAGAACCTACGCCCATAGAAATTGCAAGTAAGGATTTCATAACACCTATATAATTTGTTTGAATAAGTACAGAAGACGTTACCGGTCCTCAATATGTTCTATCTGCAGCTTAGCCGCCAACAGATCGAAATTCCCTTCAAGCTAGCTGCAACCGGACCGCCATCATTTACAAACACCATACTGCCCAGGCAGTCTATAAGAATCACAGTTGTTTGATATCAGCAGGCTGCCGCAGCCTCATAACAGCAAGTCGCCACTGCGAGATTCGATACAGCCACCGTCATGAAACAGTTTGAGCACGTTGAAGTCACCAGCCGGGAACAATGGCGTACCTGGCTAGCCAACAACCACACCCAAACCGACAGCATCTGGCTTGTCACTTACAAAAAACATACCGGCAGCCGCTACTTGCCCTACGATGCCATCGTTGAAGAAGCCCTTTGTTTTGGGTGGATTGACAGCCTTCCTCGCAGGCTTGACCAAGACCGTACCATGCTGCTGATATCTCCTCGTCGTCCTAAAAGCCCATGGTCCAAGCTAAATAAAGACCGGATTACCCGACTCCTGGAGCAAGGTTTGATCACATCCGCTGGGCAGGCCAAAATCGACCGGGCTAAAGCCGATGGTTCTTGGATCTTTCTCGATGATGTGGAAGCCCTGATAATTCCAGACGATCTGGCCGCTGCCCTGGAAGCTAATTTCCAAGCCGACAGGTATTTTACAGCCTTCAGCCCTTCGGCTAAAAAGGGTATTTTGCAATGGATTAAAAGCGCCAAACAGGCTGACACCAGGCAACGACGCATTACAAAGACCGTTGAAATGGCCGCCCAAAACCTTAAGGCAAACAGCTAGAAAACTGTTGGATATAACCTGTGGCCCAACAGCCCTACACGGCAAATCGGTGCAGATGTTGTGCATTGTCATTTGCAGCTGTGCAACATCGACCGGTCCAGCCTGCCAGCGAGCAACCCAACAAACCATGACACAGCCAAAATAGCCAGTCTTTCATCTATCTAACGTCGTACAAGTATTGAAACTGCTGTTTTCTTTAAACTTCACAGTGGCTAATCTAACCAAACTTGTTTTTGAGGGTCAACAATCGGGTCTACCAAAGTCCACTATCGCCAGTGTCAGAGACGATTTCAGCTTTTACAGGTTAACATTGTCCCACTTGAACACATATACGCTAGAATGCTGAAGCGAAGAATGTCTGTGAAATTAAATAAGGTATGCTCGGAGCGATTCTTGGGGATGCGATTGGTTCTGCCCGTCAGCGCACCAAAATCCAAGACTTTGAATTGATTACCCCCAGTAGCCACTGGACAGAAAATACAATTTTAATGCTGGCTACTGCAGACTATCTGCTTTACGGCGGAGATTACGAAGAAAGTTATTCTCGCTGGTATAGCTGGTATCCCAAAATCAAGGGAGGCTACAACAACAGCTTTAGCGAGTGGGCTAAGACAAATGGCCTCAAGCCTTACTACAGCTGTCGTAACGATGGAGCCGTACGAGCTGTTCCCATCGCCTATGCGTTTGACAATCTCAAAGAAGTGATGGAGGAAGCCGAACGCTCAGCCATCGTGAGTCACAATCATCCCGAAGGGATTAAAGGCGCACAGGCAACTGCAGCAGCGATCTTTTTAGCTAAAACTAAAGTTCCTAAGGCAACTATCTCGGAGCTGCTGAGCAACATTTTTGGATACAACTTTCAAACATCCTATAAAGAGCTACAGCAAAGCTATCAGTACAGCGCGTTGGCTGCCGATACGGTAGAAGCCGCCATTCTTGCCTTTCTTCACTCTGTTGATTTTGAGGATGCCGTTCGTAAGGCAAGTGCCCTGGGCGGCGATGCCAAAACTCTGGCAGCCATTGCAGGCGGCATGGCTGAGGCATTTTATCCTAAGGTGCCAAAATCATTACAGAAGCTAGCCTGGGATCTATTAGACGAAGGTCAGCAGGATCTAATCGGAGAATTTCAGACCGAGTTCATTTCAGAGAGTCGTCGCGCTAGAGCAGCCTAAGCCTCAAGAAAATTGGCTAATGGGAATCTCTGGTTTGCTGAAATCTTGTTATGCGACTCTTATATCCTTAGCAGCGGCGCTGAGTGCTGTGATTGGTAAACAGTCATTCTTCTGCTGGGCAAAGACGGCACAACCAAGCTGAGACAGCCTCGTCCTGTACTTCGGATAGACTGTTTGCATTGATCGATGCCACACGACAGAGAGATGTGCAGTCGTTAGAAACTGCTGGTCAATCCGTTCCGCCTGGAAAGGTAAAGACTACCCTGCTGAGGCTTTCAAGATTTAGCAAGACTTACTGCTCACTTCCTGTCTAGAGACTCAGACCGCAGCAGCTGCGCGATTGGGTCTGAGTCACCGCGTCGCAGCGCGTAGTCTAGCGCTGTTTGGTTCCACTGATCGCGCACGGTGGGGTCAGCGCCATGGTCAAGCAGCAGCTGCACCAACTCAATATGATCCTTAAACGATGCCAGAATTAATGGCGTGACACCTTCACCATCGATCCAGTTAACATCGGCTCCGTGGTCAATGAGGAGACGGGCAATCTCTATAAATCCATCGCGGGCGGCGTAGATCAGGGGAGTATTTGTGTTGTAGACAATGTCGGGATCGGTACCGGCTGCCAGCTGCGATCTCACCGCATCCACATCCCCCACCAACGTTGCAGCAACCAAAGGCGGAGCCGCCGGTTCAGCCACCGTCTGTGAAGGAACCGAGCCGCAGCCTCCGAGCCAACCGCCAGAAGCCACCAGCCCGATCAGTACATAATGGACGCAGCTTAGACCCCACTGATAAACTCTAGCCCCCGACATCCGACCAGACCGCCAGCTCATTGCCGCTAGGCTCAGTAAAGTGAAATCGCCGTCCGCCTGGAAATGAGAATATTGGCTCAACAATTACACCGCCTGCGGCTTCAATTTTTGCCTGAGTGGCTTCTAGGTCGCCGCTATACAGAACAGTCAGGGCACCTCCTGTTTTAGTAGACGACACCAGGTCAGACTTAAAAAATCCACCATCTACCCCCTGGTCAGAAAAGGCCGTGTAGTCTGTACCAAAGTCTTCAAACGTCCAGCCAAACACCTGGGTAAAAAACGCTTTTGTCGCTGGAATATCTCTGGCCGGCAGTTCAACGTAGGTGATCTTGTCCTGCTTATTCATTTACTCAAGCTCCCAGTGCGTGCTGTCCAACAGCGATAGCTAATAATCTCTACGCGGCGATTTCATTGACTGAAACACCCGTTGCCCGTCTATATTTTGTGTCATAGAACTGTCGTGCTGCCAACCCCAGCGCATAAACTAACGCCGCATTGCTGGAGGCTCCTAGAACAGCGCCAAATCCGGGGATAATCTCCAAAAAGCTCAGACTGGTCTTAAAAATACCGCCGCTGCCTAAGGATAGGGCAAAGACGGCTAGCGCTTCACCCCGCCTCGCCGGGTCGCTTAGGTCAAACTGGTAGGCCGCCGCAATCCGAAACAACATATCGGCCTGAAGTTTGCTCAATGCGGCCAGATCAACAGCAAACAGCAACACAGCAACCGGAGGAATAATATTGGTGGCCAGCCCGGTACCCGCCGCCGCTAGCGTTGTACCTGCAATAACGCGGTGGGCAATTTGCTCGGGAGTCTCATCGGGATACTTTTGTTTGAGTTCGTTAATCTCCTGCTGGGCTTTGTGGGTATCGACTTTGCCCAACGCGTTTAACAGCCAGCTCAGCCCTGGAATCTTCGCCATATAGTCGATTAGGGGATTGCTGGCAACGGGCTCCACCGTACGACCAACCGTTTCAGTGGTCAGTTCAATTAGCTTGTGGGCAGCTGCAGCGGTTTCCTCTCCTGTCGTTGACGCCTGCTGGGCGGCAGTACCAACAACGCTTTGTACCGTTTGGGTACCTAGGGCAAACAAGGTTTCATTGATTCTGCTGGCAGCTGCGATCGCATCGTTTACAGCCGTCTGAACTGCGGCCTTTTGCTCGTTGCTCATATTAAGCGCTTAGTGGGCAAAAATCATCCACAACAAGATAGACTAAATCTCTCGTATCGTCATCTATCTAGTCGTCCCTGAAAAACCCCAAATCAGGCTCCGACCGGAATCAGATTTGTTGG